>Ga0197142_1000260_pt1 | contig 48540 bp, 41 predicted proteins | sample GBS60_MetaG_FD_148614 | JGI IMG/M metagenome (GOLD analysis project Ga0197142, IMG submission 148614) | Sediment microbial communities from Great Boiling Springs, Gerlach, Nevada, United States - GBS 60_MetaG | ecosystem: Environmental > Aquatic > Thermal springs > Hot (42-90C) > Sediment... | reverse complement strand
GTCTTGCCAAAAAAGCAAAAGTGGGGAAAGCCTTTCACCCTTAATCTTTCCTCGCTTAACCACTTTTTATCTTGCTTTTTGGGTCCTTTTTGTGGTGTTTTATATGTTTTTAAAAACAAAAATAATTATAGCAAAAATGTTATTTAATTTCAACAATTTTATATCTTATTTTTCCGGCAGGAACCTCTACTTCAACCCATTGACCAGCTTTTTTTCCAGTTAATGCCTTGCCAATAGGTGAAGTATGGGATAATTTTTTATTTAAAGGATCAGCTTCAAATTCGCCAACAATTTCAAACTGTTCTTTTTTGCCATTGATTTCAACAATGACTGATGAACCGACCTGAACCGTATTTTTGTTATTGTTGCCTTCAACAATTTCAGCGTTTTTTAGGATTTCTTCAAGTTCGCTAATTCTTCCCTCAATTAGATTTAATTCTTCTTTTGCGGCCGAATACGCACTATTTTCTGAAAGATCACCCATTGCTCTTGCTTGGTTTAGCCTTTTTAATACTTCTTCTTTGGTTTTGGTTTTTAATTCATAAAGTTCCTGTTTTAGTTTTTCAAAACCGTTTTGAGTAAGTTGGATTTTTTTCATAAAATAAAAAATTGCCCTAATTTTTGGGCATCCGTGATAAAATAATACTATAAACTTTAGAAAAAGTCAAATTTTAATATTTTTTAAGCTCTCATCGTCTAGCGGTCTAGGACGGCAGGTTCTCAACCTGCAAATCGCGGGTTCGAATCCCGCTGAGAGCACAAAAGTTTTTGAGGATTATCCTCTTTTAAGATTCTAACTTATGGTGTTATGGGTTAAAGAGGTTAAAGAAGATTTCTCTTTATATTTTTAAAAATTCCTTTACTCCTCTTACACCAACTAAAATTAAACCGGAGTAGATGAACAAAGCAATTAAAATTGGTAAAGAAAGGGGGGTGGTTTTAAATATTTGCTGCAGGAAAGGATGATAAAGTAAAAACGGGTGAAGCACAAATGGGAACCAGAAAGCCAATTGGAAAATAGGTTTAAAAAGAAGACGATAGTGGGAGATGATGTGTTTGTGGGATAAGAAAAGATCGATTAAGATCATCTGTTGGACAAAGATCAGGGTAGTGAAGACGATGGATTTATCAAATTTGTAAAAGGCGGAAAATAGGGTAAAGACGGTAATTAAAATACCTAAGGAGAAAATATAATTAAAGTCAATTTTATCCAAAATAGAAAGAGTTTTTCTTGGTGGTTTATTTAAAATTTCTTTGTCATCAGGGGAAAAAGCCAAAGAGATGGCCGGCAAGCCATCAGTGACAATATTAATGTACAAAAGCTGCAAAGCAGTCGGGACAGGTAAAGAGAATATTAATGCCAAGATGATATAGATTACCTCACTGATATTACATGATAATAAATATTTGATCGCATTTTTGATATGAACAAAAATATTTCTTCCTTGTTCGATCGCTGAAACCAATGTAGCAAAGTTATCATCTGTAATAATGATATGGGCGGTGTCTTTGGCTACGTCAGTACCCGTTTTACCCATTGCTACTCCAACATCAGCTTGTTTTAAGGCTAAAGCATCGTTGACCCCATCACCGGTTACCGCCACCACTTCACCCAATTTTTGATAAAGTTTAACCAGTCGATATTTATCCTCAGGATAGGTACGGGCAAAAATTTTTACCTTCGGTAAAATCGCTAAAAGCTCTTCATCAGAATAACTACGCAAAATTTTACCCGATAAAATATCCTCACCCTTTTCAATAATACCGGTTTCAATACCAACTGCTTCTGCGGTCAGTTCGTTATCACCGGTAATCATTACCACTTTAATTCCTGCTTTTTTTGCTTTCCCAACCGCCTCTTTAACTTCCGGCCGGACTGGATCGGCAATACCAACAAAGCCCAAAAATATTTGATTTTTTTCTAATTCTTTTTCATTTTTTGTTTTGTAAGAAAAAGCAATCATCCGCAAGCCTTTTTGGGCAAATTTTTCAAACTCTTCCCTAATTTCTTTTTTTTTGTTGGGAGTTAGAGGTTTAATTTCTTTACCAATTTGAATAAAATTGCAGATTTCCAAAATTGATTCCGGTGCTCCTTTGGAGAACGTGTAATTTGTAACATGTAACGCGGAACGTGTTTTATTTTCTATGTTAACTGTCATTCTTTTAGTTTGGGCAGAGAAGGGAATTTCTTCAATTGTCTGCCACTTATTTCTTTCTTGGTCATAAAAAACACCCTGATGGGCGGCCATTATTAAAAGTGCGCCTTCGGTAGTGTCACCAATGACATCAAAGTCATTGTTATGATCAACTTTGGGAATCAATGACGCAGTAGAGCATAAAGTGCTGTTTAAAAGCATAAGTTGAAAAGGATGATTAGTTCCTGATGGAGGAGAGTTTATATCATATTCTTTTTCATCAATCCATATTTTTTTAACCCGCATTTGGTTGGTGGTTAGGGTGCCGGTTTTGTCGGTAGCAATCAGAGTTAACGACCCCATTGTTTCAATTGCAGTAAGCTTGCGAACAATGGTTTTCTTCTTAGCCATTCGCTCAACTCCAATTGATAAAATTATTGTCATCACCGCTGGTAAGCCTTCAGGGACAGCGGCAACCGCCAAAGAAACAGCTAAAATAAAACTTTCAATTGTGTTTTTTTCCTTGATAAAAGAAAGGAGAAAAACAATAATTGAGGCAATAATTCCAATAAAGCCTAACTGTTTAGTAAAAGTTTCCAGTTTTTTTTGAAGAGGGGTTTTTACTTCTTTAATACCAATTAAAGTTTTGGCAATTTGGCCAAAACGAGTGTTTGAGCCGGTGGTGGTGATTTTCATCAGACCTCGACCGCGAGAAACAATGGTGCCGGCGTATAATAAATTTGCTTCGGATATATTTTTAACAACCGGCATTGATTCCCCAGTCAACATCGCTTCATTGACTTCTAAATTATAAGCTTCAATCACCTCACCATCGGCTGGAATTTTTGTCCCTTCTTCCAAAAAAACTATATCGCCGGGGACAAGATATCGACTGTCAATTTCCTGTTCTTTACCATCACGATATACTCTAACCATTGTTTTGGTCATCTTTTTCAAAGAAGCCAAGGATTTTTCTGCTTGATATTCTTGATATAAACCAAAAAAAGCATTAAGGATAACTATTGCTAAAATGAATATAGCATCTAAAGTTTCACCGATAAAAAAAGAGACGGCTGAGGCACCAATTAAAAGCAAAATCAAAAAATTGTTAAACTGAGAAAGAAAAGATTTTAAAAGAGTAAACTTTTTTTCTTCACGGATTTCGTTTGTTCCGTAGGTTTTTAGAAGTTTTTCTGCTTCAGCTGAGGTCAGTCCTAAATTTTTTTTATCCATAAAAAGAATTATAGAAAAATAAATTAAAATTTTAAAGATTATTTTTATTAAATTTTATTCTGTTTTTACAGCGATCGCTGTAAAAACAGAATTTTTGTTTATATTTAGATTGTCATAAAAAAAAGTTCTGTTTTTAATGCGATAGCATAAAAAATAGAATTAAGGTTGAAAAATAAAAAATAAATTTAATTTGTTTTAGATTTGTTGTAAAGAAATGATTAATCACGTCTCTATATATTTTATTTGATAAAATTAAAATATTTTAGACTAATTTTAAGAAGTAGCAAAATATGAAAACAGAGAACAAAGATATATTGATAGATGGAACTGGGTTTTGAGTTTGTCTGATGAAGAAAGAGAGTCTTTATTAAAAGAAATTATTAATAAATTTAAATCTGTGAGTCCGGGGAGACTCGAACTCCCAACCACCTCCTTAAGAGGGAGACGCTCTACCAGTTGAGCTACGGACCCGGCTTCAAAGTAATTTATAATATTTTACCACGATTTATTGATTTTTATTTTTAAATCTGATAAACTTATGTGATGAAAGAATTTTTTGGTGGTTTTGTTAGTTCGATTTTAAACTCTAATTACCCAATAGTTGGTTTGTCAATTTTGTCTTTTGCTGAGTCTTCTTTTTTTCCTATACCCCCTGATGTTGTTTATATTCCATTGGCGATTTTAAATCCAAAAAATGCTTTTTTTTATGCTTTTATAACCACGTTTTTTTCGGTTTTGGGTGGTGTTTTTGGTTACTATATTGGAAAAATTGGTGGTCGTCCTATTATTAATAAATTTGTTTCTGAAGAAAAGCTTTATCAGGTTAAACTTCTTTATAATAAATATGATTTCTGGGCGATAGTTGTTGCTGGATTTACACCGATACCTTACAAAATATTTTCTTTATCAGCCGGAATTTTTGATATTAAATTAAAAAACTTCATAGTTGCATCAGTCATAGGACGGGGTGGAAGGTTTTTTTTGGTTTGTGCGTTAATATTTTTTTTTGGATCCAGAATAAAGTACTTTTTAGAAAATTATTTTGAAATTTTTACTATAATCTTTACGCTACTTTTAATTGGAGGTTTTATTTTCGTTAATAAATTTCTTAACAAAAATAAAAATAAAAAAAATGGGTAATTACTTAATTGGCTTGGGTTTTTTAATTATATTTTTAGGAATAATTTTGAATTTAATCTCCAAATTTAATTTGCCGGTTTTACCGGGCGATATCTTAATTCAAAAAGACAACTTTACTTTTTATTTTCCTCTGGTGACCTCAATTTTAATCAGTATTCTTTTAACCATTATTTTAAATTTATTTAAATAAAAAAAATGCAGTTAAATATTTCTTTTTTTCCTAGAATATTAAAATCAAGCTGATTTAAAAGAAAAATAAAAAATAATTTTTAAAAAGGTTAGTTACAACCACCAGTTGAGGAAGCTCCAGCGACTTGTTCATCGCTTTCGGAGAAAGAAATAGCAACATCATTTTTGGAAAATTCAGTATTGCAATAAGCTAATTTCTTATCACCACTGCAACATAAAATTTCTTTTATTGCATTGGGATTGCGTCCGCCAAAATCAAATTCCGAGACTATTTGGCTATCATTTAAAACTAATGTTGGTGAGCCGGAGATTCCCAATTCTTGGGTCCGATCAAAGTCTTTTTTAGCATATTTTAAACCGCGATTTTTATCATTTATACAACTGTTAAGATTGATGGTGTTAATACCGGTTTGATTAAGGCAATTTTCTGAATTACCCTGTTTTTGCATATAGCAACTAACATATGACCAGTATAGATCAGGCTGTTCTTCCCTTATGCATATTTGACGCAAATTTTCTTTTGCTTCTTCTTTACCATGAAGAGCATTTAAATCGCCTGTTTTAAAATCACTATTTTGATCAAAAATATACTCTACTCGTAAATTATTTTGAGCCCTTGCATCAGTGTTTATAACATTTTTGAAAACCCGTTGCATTTGTAATCCATAAGGACAATCAGCCATCACATAGGCAGTCAGTTTTGGTGTTTTTGATTTTTTAAGGTCATTACAACTTTGTTTTTTAGTTGACTGATTTTGATTAGAAGATGGTTGTTTAAATAATTGGTCAACTTTAATTCCCGAGGTAAAAAGAATTTTTCCATCTTTGGTGATGTAAGAAATAAATTTTTGATTGTTTTGGTCCTTTAACGTTAATTGAAATTCATAAACGCCATTTGTTTCTTTAACATTCTCAATCCTAATATTGGCTTTATCATTTTGTAAAATTTTCTTTACTATTTTTGGAAGAGAATTATTTTTAAGATTGTTTATCTTAGCTTCGGTATAAATTTTTTTACCAAAAAATACTATTGATAGAAACAAAATCAAAATAAATATATAAAAGAATTTAGTTTGGAAAAAAGTTGAATTTTGAGGAGAAGAAGAATTATCTAAGTTATCTATTTTATCATTTATTTTTATTTTGGGACGATTTTTTGCTTTTTTCATAATTATTAATTAAACAATAATTAAATAAGAAAGTCAATTGAATTTTTTTATTTAGCATAAATCCGATATAGATTACTACCAATTTTTTCAAATTTAAAAATCGTAATCTGGTTAATTTCTTTGGTATTTTTAACATGAGGGCCGCCGCAAAATTCTTTAGAATAAGCTTTTTCCAAAGATGATCCAATATAATAGACCTTAACAATTTCTGGGTATTTTTCCCGGAAAAAAGATTTAGCGCCGATTTTGTAGGCTTCTTCTTTGGGAAGTAAAACAAAATTTACAGGCAGTTCTTCTTTAATTTTTTGATTAATAATTTCTTCAATTTTTTTTATTTGTTCTCTTGTTGGTTTATTGACACAATAAAAATCAAAGCGAAAACGCTTGCCAGTTATATGTGATCCTTCTTGACGAACAGTTTGCCCAAGAATATCAAATAAAGCTTGGTGAAGAAGATGGGTGGCGGTATGATAGCGCAAAGTTTTTTCTGAATAATCAGCTAACCCACCCCTAAACATCCCAGCCGATGCGGTTCTTGAAAGCTGTCGATGTTTTTCAAACTCTTCATCAAATTGCTTTTGATCAAAGGCTACTCCCGCTTCTTTTAAAAGTTCTTCCGTTAGTTCTTTAGGGAAACCATAACTTTGATATAAGTCAAATACTTGTTTTCCGGTGGGTTTTTCTATTTTTTTTAAAATGGAAAGACCTTTATTTAAGCTTTTATTAAAGCGGTTAATTTCATCAACAATAACATTTTTTATTTCATTTAAGTCATTTGGTTCAAAGTAGATGTTTTGGTAAATCTCAATTACTGATTCGATTGCGGGTAAAAGATCATCGGCAAAAGTAGTTTTACCTTTTAATTGATATATTTTAACGGTAATGCGTCGCAAAAGACGCCGAAGAAAATAGCCGCGCTCTTTATTAGAAGGATAAACACCGGCTTTAATAAGAAAAAGCGCTCCTTTTAAATGATCGGCGATAACACGAATTTTTCTTTTATCATCTATGTTTTTGTATTTTTTACCAACAGTTTTTTCGACTCTTTGAATAATCGGTAGATAAATATCGGTTAGAAAAATATCAGGATTGTTATTTAAAGCCGCCATTATCCGCTCAAGTCCCCCTCCAAAATCAACATTTTTTTTGGGAAGCTCTTCAAATCCGTCTTTTGTTTTTTTATACTGCATAAAAACCGAGTTGCCGATTTCCAAAAATCGACCGCAATCACAGTTGGGATGACACTTTTGGTTAGCATAAGCTGAGTTTTCATGAAGTCTTAACTCTTGGCCAAAATCATAAAAAACCTCACTATCCGGTCCTCCGGGTTCACCTTCAGGCATATTGTTGGGAACACCCGCTCTTGACCACCAGTTTTTTTCGGCACCATACAAGAATATATGGCTTTTGGGAATCCCAATCTCCAACCAAATTTGGTACGATTCATTATCGGCAGTTAAGTTATTTTTTTTATCGCCGGCAAAAATGGTTACATACAATCGTTTTTTTTCAAAACCAAGAACTTCAGTTAGGAATTGCCAAAACCAAGCAAGCTGCTCCTTTTTAAAATAATCACCTAAAGACCAATTTCCCATCATCTCAAAAAAAGTGGTATGACGATTATCGCCTACTTCTAAAATATCCTGAGAGCGAAAGCATGGTTGAATATTATAAAGCCTTTTTCCTTGCGGATGTACCTCGCCCAAAAGATAAGGAACTAACTGCTGCATACCCGATCCGGTGAATAAAGTAGTGGGATCATTTTGGGGAACAAGTGGTATAGGTGGAACTTCTTTATGATTTTTTTGTTGCCAAAATTGGGAAAATTTTTTTCGCAATTCCAAATGGGTAAACATAATGTAAAATTATATAATAAAAATGTTATTTATTATTAGTTTTTAGTTATTTGGGTTTTAGGATTTGAGATTTGACATTTGAGATTTGAGTTTTTTAATATGTTTGCCTTAATTAAAACCACTGATTTAAAAACAATAAAAAAATTTTTCAAAAAATTAAATCTTCCAAAGGAAGGTTCCCATAAAGGACAAAACGGGAAGATTTTGATTATTGGCGGCTCATCACTTTTTCACGCCGCTTCTTTATGGGCGGCAGAGAGTGCTTCTTATTTTGTTGATATGGTCCATTATTATTCAACCAAAGAAAATGCAAAGATTTTTTTAAACTTAAAGACAAAGTTTAGAAATGGAATTGTTGTTCAGCAAAAAAATTTGTTAGATTATGTTATCGAAGATGATGCGGTTTTAGTTGGTCCGGGGATGGTAAGAAAGTTAAAAGTTAAAAGTCAAAAGTTAAAAATTGATATAGAAAAAATTTTTTCATTAACAGATGAAGGAGAGTATACTTACTATTTAACAAAGTTTTTAATTGAAAATTTTCCTAAGAAAAAATTTGTTTTTGATGCCGGCTCGCTTCAGATGATGGATAAAAGTTGGTTATTAAACTTAAAAACACCGGCTATTATCACCCCTCATCAAAAGGAATTTGAAAAACTATTTAAGAAAAAAGTTATTGATTTGAACTTTGACGCAAAGGTTAATGTAGTGAAAGATTGTGCTAAAAAATACAAGACAGTGATTTTACTTAAGGCGGTAAAAGATATTGTTTCTGATGGAGAAAAAACTTATGTAGTTGAGGGAGGCAATCAGGGTTTAACCAAGGGAGGAAGCGGTGATGTTTTAGCCGGATTAACAGTTAGTTTTTATTCTAAAAATTTTCCATTAGAAAGCGCGGTTGTAAGCTCGTATCTTTTGAAAAAAACAGCTGATGAACTATTTTTAGAAAATGGATACTGGTATAATATTAATACTATTATTAATAAAGTTCCAAAGGTTTTTAAAAGAATAATTTTTGATTTATGAAAAAAGAAAGCCTGATTGCTATTTTTTTAGGATTGATTTTTGGTCTTTTTGGCGCGATTTTAATTATTAATACTTTCTCCCATAGTGACTCAGAAAAGGGAAAAAATTTAATTTCGGAAAAAAAAGAAATTACTTTATCACCGGTAAAAACAATTGATTTAGAGCCTTTGATAATTAATAATCCTAAAAACAATATTGTTGTTAATACGGATCAAATTTCAATTGAGGGATCGGCTGATAAAAATTCTTTAATTGTTATTCAATCACCGGCAAAAGATACAGTTTTTCAAAATAAAGATAAAAAATTCAAAGTCGATTTCCCTTTAGTTTTGGGAGAAAATGTAATAAAAATCGTTGTTTATTCCAAAAATATTAACTTAAAAAATCAGGAAAAGACTTTATTTGTTTATTATTTACCCAATGAAATATGAAAATTAAAAAAATTTTTATTTTTTTGTCTATCTTTGTTATTTTTTTTGGAATTTTAATAAACTTTGTTTCTTTTGCTCAGGAAAAAACCGCTACTTCATCTTCAGAGAAAGAAGTTGAGATTTTAAAAGAAAAAATCGCCAGTAAAGTAGCTCAACTTAGGCAAGAAAGCAATCAGGCATTTGCCGGAAGAATTATTAATATTTCTGAAGATCAGATAGAAATTAAAAATAGAAATGAAAAAAAAATTTTTGTGAAATTAGATTCCGCTCTGACTAAATATTATAAAATTAAAAATAATAAAAAAGAAGAAATTAGTTTTTCTGATTTAAAGAAAAATGATTATATTGTGGTTTCAGGCGTAAATACCGATAGGGGAATAAACGCTAACTCAATTTTTGTGGATGAAAAATATTTAGTTGATTTCGGTCGAATAATTGAGATTAATAAAGATAATTACTGGTTAAAAATCACTACAGTCACTAATGAAGATATTATTGTTGATATAGAAACTTTTACCAAACAATGGATTGTGAATATTAAAGACTTGCAGTTGGAAAGAACAGGCTTTTCTAAAATAAAAGAAGGTGATATGGTGCATTTTGTTACCAAAGATGAAAAAAATGAAAACAGTCATTACTCTGCCCAAAAAATTGTTATTATTCCTCAGGAGTATTTTTTGAAATAATACCTAAGAAATTAGGTTAATTGGATTAATTAAAAACATTTTATGTTTAATTTTTTTAAAAAATTTTTTGATTATAACGAGCGGGAAATTAAAAGAATTAAAAAAATCGTCGAGCAGATTAATAAACTTGAAGACAAGGTGCGAAGCCTAAAAGATAAAGATTTTTCTAAAGAAACGGAAAAATTAAAAGAACAGGTACAGGAAGAAAAGAAATCTTTGGATGCGGTTTTACCTTGGGCATTCGCTTTAGTTAGAGAAGCATCAAGAAGGGTATTAAAACAACGGCATTTTGATGTCCAATTAATGGCTGGGGTAGCTTTGCATGAAGGAAAGATTGCCGAACAAAAAACCGGCGAAGGAAAAACCCTTTCGGCAACAACGGCTTTATATCTTAATGCTTTGACCGGAAAATCTGTTCATTTGGTAACGGTTAATGATTATTTGGCTCGTCGTGATTGTGGTTGGATGGGTGGTGTTTTTTATTTTTTGGGATTAAAGACAGCAGCAATAATTGCTGAGAAATCATTTCTTTTTGATCCAAATTTTTCTGATCAAAAAACTTTAGATTGGCGATTAAAACATCTTCGCCCCATAACCAGAAAAGAAGCTTATTTAGCTGATATTGTTTATGGAATAAATTCTGAGTTTGGATTTGATTATCTTCGTGATAATATGGTTTCAGATAAAGAGGGTTTGGTTCAACGCGGATTTTATTATGCGATTATTGATGAGGCTGATTCGGTTTTAATCGATGAAGCCCGAACTCCCCATATTATTTCTGCTCCTTATGATGAGGATATTAGTAAATACTATCAATTTGCCAAACTTGTTGAAAAACTGGAAGAAAAGAAGGATTATCTGGTTGATGAAAAGTTAAAAACTGCTAATTTAACTGAAGATGGTATATATAAGATTGAGAGAATTTTAGGAATAAAAAATATTTATGAAAAAGACTATGATACTTTGTTTCATATCGAGGCGGCTTTAAAGGCTAAGACTTTGTTTAAAAAGGATAGGGATTATATTATTCGCAATGATGAAGTGGTAATTGTTGATGAGTTTACCGGTCGTTTACTTGAAGGAAGACGATTTTCAGAAGGATTACATCAGGCAATTGAAGCAAAGGAAGGCGTACCGATTAAACAGGAATCAAAAACTTTGGCTACGATTTCTCTACAAAATTACTTTCGTATGTATGAGAAGCTTGCCGGGATGACTGGAACAGCCGCAACTGAATCCGAAGAATTCCATAAAATTTATAAAGTTGATGTGGTAATTATTCCAACTCATCGACCGATGATAAGAGTTGATCATCCGGATATGATCTATAAAACAGAAAAAGGAAAATTTAATGCCGTGGTTGATGAAATTGCAAAGAGTTATAAAATTGGCAGGCCGGTTTTAGTAGGGACAACTTCAATTGAGAAAAATGAATATTTATCTTATTTATTAAAACAGAGAGGGATTAATCATAATCTTTTAAACGCCAAACATCACGAAAAAGAGGCTTCAATTATTGCTCAGGCTGGTAAAATTGGCGCAGTAACGGTGGCTACCAATATGGCTGGTCGTGGTGTTGATATTATTTTGGGGGGTGAGGTATCAAGTGATAATTTAAAAGACAAAAATGAATTGGAAAAATGGCAAAAAGAACACGATCAGGTAGTAAAATTAGGCGGGCTTTATGTGATTGGAACCGAAAAACACGAGTCGCGACGGATTGATAATCAACTGCGCGGCCGTTCCGGTCGTCAAGGTGATCCCGGTGAATCACGATTTTTTGTTTCTTTAGAAGATGATTTAATGCGGATTTTTGGCGGAGAACAAATTTCTAAGTTAATGACCTTTTTTAACTTTCCTGAAGATCAACCGCTTTCACATCCGATGGTTTCGAAAGCAATCGAACAAGCACAAGTTAAGGTTGAGGGATTTAATTTTGATATAAGAAAGCATTTAGTTGAGTTTGATGATGTTTTAAATAAACAGCGACAGATTATTTATGATCGCCGTAAAAAGATTTTATTAACCGAAGAACCAAAATTAATAAAAGAAATAATCTTGGATATTTTTAAGGAACAGATAACAACTATTGTTAATAATTTTTTTGCTATTAATCAAGAAAAAAATAATCAAAATTTTTCCTCTCTTTTAAACGAAATCAATCTTATTTTACCGGTTGAAGAAAAAGAAATTAAAAAGTTTATGACTGATAATCAAGAACAGTTGTTGATCGACTTTCTTTTTAAAAAAGCAGAAGCTTTTTATACTAATTATGAGAAAAAAATAACTTCCCAAATTTGGTTGAATATAGCCAAATCACTGTTATTATCAACGATTGATTATTATTGGACCAAGCATCTAACGGCGATAGAAGATCTGCGCGAGGGAATTAATCTTCGCGGATATGCCCATATTGATCCATTGGTTGCCTATAAAAATGAGGCTTTTTCAATGTTTGAAAAACTTTTAGCAGATATCAATTTCGATTTTATTCGCCGGTTGTTTAAAATCGAAATAGAGTTTAAACCAGTTGATGAAAGTTTAAAGAAGAAAGAAGAACCGATGATTTTTCAATCAGCCTCAGCGGTCAATCCTTTTGAAGCAAAAAACCAACTCTCTTCTTCTTTACCCAAAAATCAAATGTTGTCAAAACCGATAGTTAAAAAACACAAACTTGGTCGTAACGATCCTTGTTGGTGTGGTTCGGGGAAAAAATATAAAAAATGCCACTGGCCGGATTAATTAAATTAAAAAAGTGTTTTTTGTTCGAGTGGTTTTTTTTTCTTGACGCTTATGCTTTTCTTCTCATCAAAAATCCTTTTAACTAAAGAGTTCATTTGATATTTTTCCAGAAAATCTTTTAATTTTTTATCAAAACCATTAAATTTCATTTTTTCAATGTCAATTTCAATTGGCACGTTGGTGATGATGGTAGCTAATTTTTTGGAAAGATAAATATTCCCCTTTTCGTTAAGAAGTATTTTTTTTATTTTTTCTGATTCAACCTGATTAATCTTTTTATAAAGATTATCAATATTCCCAAATTTATTAATCAAATTAAGTGCAGTTACTGGACCAATTCCTTTGGCTCCGGGATAATTATCTGATGGATCGCCAACCAAGGCTTTATAATCAATAATATTTTGAGGAGTAATACCTAATTTTTCCTCAACCGCTTTTTGATCATAAATTTTAATATTGGTTAAACCTAAAATAGGAGCAGCCACATAAACCTGATCATTGATTAATTGAAAAATATCCTTATCACCGGAAATAATAATAATATTAAAATCTTTATTTAAAGAAAAAATTTTACAAATTGTGCCGATAACATCATCAGCTTCATATCCATCCTTTTGCAGGTGGTAAATTTTGCCCGCCTCAAGCGCTTCTTTTAATAAAGGAATCTGTTGTTTGAAGCTATCTTCAATTTTTGGTCTCTGGATTTGATAATCTTTAAACAGCTTATGGCGAAAGGTAGATTTTGGAGTGTCGAAGGCAACGGCGATAAGAAAAGGCGAAAAATCATTGACTACTTTGTAAAGCATTGATAAAAAACCATATATAACATTGGTTGGGGTGCCATCGGATGAAGAAAGAGGGGGAAGAGCATGGTAAGCGCGGTGCATAATCGCATTGCCATCGATGAGAACAAAATTTTTTTTAGACATTTTTTTTGCCAACAATTTTTTCAAATTCATCCTGATCAAGACTTTCTTTTTTTATTAAAGTTTCGGCTATTTTATCAAGAAGATCTTTTTTTTCTTTAATTAAGCTAACCGATTTTTTATAGGCGGTGGTAATAATTTTTTTAATTTCTTCATCAATTTTTGCCAACATTTCTTGAGAAATTGGGCTTTGTTCGGAATAATTTTTCCCCCATTCAGTAACATCAAAAGTTGGCCCAAAGTTAATCGGGCCCAAAGAACTCATTCCATATTCAACTACCATGGCTCGGGCAATTTGCGTGGCCTGATCAAAATCATTGGCTGCACCGGTTGTTATTTCCCCAAAAACAACTTCCTCAGCTGCTCGTCCTCCCATCATAACCATAATTTTCTCCAAAAGATGGGTTTTTGTTTCATGAAGTTTGTCCTTAGTTGGTGGAATAAGAGTATATCCTAAAGCTAAACCGCGTGAAACAATTGAGATTCGATGAACCGGATCGGTGTGGGGAAGAAAATGAGAAACAATGGCGTGGCCTGCCTCATGATAAGCGGTTAACTTTTTATCAAAATCGGACTGAAGTCGTTTTTTTTCCGGACCAAGTTTAACTTTGGTGGCAGCTTCTTCAATATCTTCTATAGAGATACTGTTTTTCCCCGCCCGAGCCGCATATATCGCCGCCTCGTTGAGCATATTCTCCAAATCAGCGCCGGAAAAACCAACAGTTCTTTTGGCAACTTTTTCCCAATCGATTGTTTCATTGAAAGGTTTTCCTTTCGCATGAATTTTAATAATTGCTTTTCTTCCCTCAAGATCAGGATAATCAATGACGATTCGTCTATCGAAACGACCGGGACGAAGAAGAGCCGGATCTAAAAGATCACCCCGGTTAGTAGCAGCAATGACCACTACTTGTTCAGTTGGGGCAAAACCATCCATTTCAACTAATATCTGATTTAATGTTTGTTCTCTTTCGTCGTGTGAGGGCATAATACCAAAAGAACGGGCTCTTCCAATAGCATCAATTTCATCGATAAAGATGATTGAAGGAGCATTTTTTTTTGCATTATTAAACAGATCGCGGACACGAGCAGCGCCAATCCCAACAAGCATTTCCATAAATTCACTGCCGGCGATCGAAAAAAACGGAACATTGGCTTCCCCCGCAACCGCTTTAGCTAAAAGAGTTTTGCCGCAACCCGACGGACCAACCAAAAGCACTCCTTTCGGTGTTCTTGCCCCCAATTTCTTATATTTTTCCGGATGTTTTAAAAAATCTACCACTTCTTCCAATTCTTTTTTAGCTTCATCAACACCGGCAACATCGGAAAAAGTAACTTTTGGCATATCTTTGGTAAATTTTTTTACCTTCGCTTGCCCAAATGAAAAAACAGAATCCTGGGCTCCTTTTGCCTGACGAAAAAGAAAAATGAAAAAAGCCACCATAAGAATTGTCGGGATAAAATTACCTAAAAAATTAATAAAAGCAGAGCCACCAACAGTATCTTTAACAACAAGGTTTAAAGAAGAAAGATCAACGTTGTTGTCTTTTAAAGTTTTTAAAAAACTTTCTGACGGCTCTTTATAAGATACCGCGTATTTTCCGTCTTTGTATTCGATTAATAATCGGTTATCAGCAATTTCAATTTTTTTAACTTTTTTGTCTTTAATTTCATTAATTACTTGGTTAATTGGTTTTTCAGGTAAAATCTGTTTTATTTCTTTATTAATTGAGCTAAAAAACTGATAGAGAAAAATAAAGATAAAAATCGCAATAAAAATATTTTTAATATTAATTTCCAACTGCCATTGAAAAAATTTTTTATTTTTTTTACCGTTATTTTTATTTTTTTCACCCATATCTATAAATTTTAGCAGAGTTTTGTAAAATATTAAACATTAAATAAAATGTTTAACATTAAAAAAATAGAAATATAATAGAAATATATAGATATAGATATAAATAGAAATAAGTTAAAATACATGAAGAAAGTGAAAAGCGGAACAAGGGGAAAAAGTTAAAAGTTAAAAAGTTTTAAAGTTTTGAAGTTTTGCTAAAGAGGATTATCCTCAAAGAGGATAATCCTCATTGGTGGATTTTTAGATTTATTTGTGATTTATGAAAATTATTAAATTAAATGATAAAAATATAATCGATGAAACGATTAAGATTTTAAATCAGGGTGGATTGCTGGTTTTTCCCTCTGATACGGTTTATGGGCTTTTAGTTGATGCCCAAAATGAAGAGGCGGTTAAAAAATTGGTTGCTTTCAAAAATAGGCCTCCGGGCAAACCAATTTCTGTCTTTGTTGATTGGGATTTGTTATATGATTTAGTTCTTGTTTCAGAAAAACAAAAAGATCTTCTAAAAAATATCCTGCCGGGCCCTTTCACTATTGTTTTAAAATCAAAAAGAAAAGTTTGTTATCTTTTGGAGTCGGAGAAAAAAACTTTGGGGGTAAGAATTCCTGATTATCAGCCGGTAAATACTTTAATTAAAAAAATTAAAAAACCAGTAACTGCAACTTCAGCTAATTTAAGTGGAAAACATCCCCATTATTCGATTGATAGTTTATTGAAACAGTTACCGGAAAGTAAAAAAAGATTAATTGATCTTATTATTGATGCCGGAAAACTGCCAAGAAATAAACCGTCAACTGTTGTTGATTTAGCTGAGAAAAAAATAAGAATAATTCGTCATGGAGATATTGTTTTTAGTCAGGTTAATAAATATATTTCAAAATCGCCAACCGAGACAAAGAAGATTGCCGCTTTTGTTTTAAAAAAAATTTCAGAAAAAAATTCTTTTGTAAAACCTTTAATTTTTATTATTGAAGGAGAGATGGGAGTTGGAAAAACGATTTTTGTCAAAGGGATAGGTGAGTGTTTGGGAATTGATAATATTATCTCTCCAAGTTTTGTGATAATGTATGAGTATGAAATTGAAAAGTCAAAAGTCAAAATTCAAAAGTCAAAAGTTAGGAAGTTTATTCATTTGGATTTATATAATGTTGAAGAGAAGGAAGAGTTTGATTATTTAAAGATAGAAGATTATCTTGCGCCCGGAAATTTGTTGGCGATTGAGTGGGGAGAAAAGGTGGGGGAGATATTTGATATGCTTAAAAAAAAAGGAAAAATTATTTATATAAGGATGAGGCATAAAGACGAAAAGAGTAGAATAATAGAGGTTAAAAGTTAAAAGTAAAAATTAAAAATTACAGTTAAAAATTGAAAAGCGTGAAATTTATACGTTCCAGATTTAATTTCAGATGATACTTGCAATCGATACCAGTTGTGATGAGACGGCGGCGGCAATTGTATCGGGTCGGCGGGTTTTGTCCAACGTGATTTATTCTCAGGTTTTGCTTCATAAAAAATGGGGCGGGGTAGTGCCGTCAATTGCCAAAAGGGCGCATGAGGAGAGAATTGATTGGGTCATTGATGAAACGATAAACAAATTAAAAGCTAAAAGTCAAAAGTTAAAGATTGATTATATTGCTGTTACAGTTGGTCCTGGGTTGGCGCCGGCTTTGGAGATTGGGATTAGAAAAGCTAAAGACTTGGCAAGGAATTTAAATAAAAAGATTATTCCAGTCAACCATTTAGAAGGACATATTTATTCTCCTTTTGTTCAAAATTCAAAAGGTAATCCCAAGATTGATTTTAGTTTTCCCTATTTAGTTTTGACTGTTTCCGGAGGCCATACGAGTTTGGTTGTTTTTGGAGATCATTTAAAATATAAGGTGATTGGTGAGACAATTGATGATGCTGCCGGTGAAGCTTTGGATAAAGCGGCTAAGCTTTTAGGTCTTGGTTATCCCGGAGGACCGGTAATTGAAAGATTGGCAAAAGAAGTTGGAAATTACGATTTTTATCATTTTCCAAGACCGATGGTTTCCGGTGATAATTTAAATTTTTCTTTTTCAGGATTGAAAACCTCTTTTTATTATTTTTTAAAAAAAATGAATGGGGAGCAAAAAATAAAAAAAATCAGGGAGCTTTCTTCATCATTTCAGCAGGCCGTTTTTGATACACTGATCATTAAAACCGAAAAAGCGATTAAAAAAACAGGGATTAATAATTTAGCCTTAGTTGGCGGAGTTTCGGCTAATTTATATTTGCGAAAATTATTTCGCCAGTTAGCAGAGAAATACCAAGGTCAGGTTTTATTTCCTTCATTTAAATATCTAACCGGTGATAATGCGGCAATGATTGGGGTAGTTGCCTCTTTTAAAGCCAAAAAAAACCTTTTTGTTTCGGATATTAAAGATCTTGATCGCATGCCGCGAATGATTTTGTAAGATATCTCCTTTACTTTTTTTCTTTCTTATATTAAACTATTACTCATAAAGTAATAATTAATTTTTTTAATATGTTTAATATATCAAAACAATCAGACTACGGGCTTTTGATGTTGGAGTATTTAAAAGATAAAAAAAACTATATTTCATTAACTGAAATTGTTGAAAAATTAAAACTACCGAGAAGATTTTTAGCAAGAATTGCTTCCAAATTAGTTTCGGCAAAAATACTTTTAAGTCGCGAAGGAAAAATTGGCGGTTATCTTTTAAGTCCTAAAATTAGTTCTTTTACTTTATATGATTACTTAAAAGTTTTTGAAGGTGATTTGGCTTTGACTGAATGTTTTGATAAGAAATACAAATGTCAGTGGGAAAAAGACTGTTGTCACAAAAAATTTTTTGACAATAAATTACGAAATGCTTTTATTGAAAATTTAAAAAAGGAAAAATTATTAAAAATTTTGGGTTAATAATCATTATGATTTCTTTAAAGAATCTAAATGTTTATGTTTCAGAAAAACAAATTTTAAAAAATATCAATTTCGATTTTGAAAAAGGAAAAGTTTATGCGTTAATGGGTCCTAATGGTTCGGGGAAATCCACTTTAGCTAATATTTTAATGCGCCACCCATCATATGAAATAAAAAGTGGAAAAATTTTTTTTGAAGGCGAAGATATTACTGATTTAACAGTTGAAAAGCGAGCTAAAAAAGGGATATTTTTATCATTTCAGCAGCCTTTGTCTTTATCGGGAGTCAATGTTTTTCAGCTTCTTAGATTGGCTTTATCCGGGAAAAAAGATCCTCTGAAGTTAAAAAAAGAGATTGAGACTTTAGCCAAAAAGTTAAAAATAAAAAAAGAATTAATGGAAAGATCTTTAAACGATGGTGCATCGGGTGGAGAAAAGAAAAAAATGGAAGTACTTCAAGCTGCTATTTTAAAACCAAATTTTTTAATTTTTGATGAGGTTGATACCGGGGTTGATGTTGATGCTTTAAAAACAATTGCCTCATTCATTACCGAATTTAAAAAAGAAAGAACAATTTTGATGATTACTCATTACAACCGAATCCTTCGCTATTTAAAACCGGATAAAGTTTTGGTGATGATTGATGGTGAGATAAAAAAAGTTGGAGATCATAAGTTGGCGGAAGAGATTGAGAGAGAGGGATACAGAATAGAAGTTAAAAGTTAAAAGTCAAAAGTTAAAAGTTGAAGTAAAAAATCAAAAGTAATTTTAGTTTTGAGTTTTGAGATTTGAGTTTTGAGATTTTAATTATGGACGATCTAATTTTTGATTACCGGTATGGATTTAAAGTAAAAGAAAAATATGTTTTTAAATCAAGAAAAGGATTGGATAGAAAATTGGTGGCTGAGATTTCTTATATTAAAAAAGAACCAAAATGGATGACAAAAATTCGTCTTGATGCCTATGAAAATTTTGTTAAAAAGGAAATACCTTCTTGGGGAGCAGACTTATCGGCCGTTAATTTTAATGATATTTATTATTACATCAAACCAACCGATAAACCTGTCTCTTCATGGCAGGAGCTACCAGAAGAGATAAAAGAAACTTATGACCGAATTGGCGTGCCGCAAGCAGAGCGCGATTTTTTAGCCGGAGTTTCGGCTCAGTATGAAAGTGAGGTGGTCTACAAAAGCATTCAAAAAGAACTAAGTAAACAGGGAGTAATTTTTTTGGATATGGACTCAGGTCTAAGAGAATATCCAGAAATTGTTAAAAAATATTTTGGAAAAATTGTTCCCTCTTCTGATAACAAATTTGCTGCTTTAAATACAGCCGTTTGGTCGGGTGGTTCTTTTTTATACGTTCCAAAGGGAGTAAAGGTTGCCTTGCCGCTTCAAGCCTATTTTCGAATTAATGCGGAAGCGTTTGGTCAGTTCGAAAGAACTTTAATAATTGCTGAGGAGGGAAGTTATGTTCATTACATTGAGGGTTGCACTGCTCCAATTTACACAACCTCATCACTTCATTCAGCGGTGGTTGAGATTTTTGTTAAAAAAGGAGCAAGAGTCCGCTACACAACCGTTCAAAACTGGAGTCATAACGTTTACAATTTAGTTACCAAAAGAGCTAAAGTAGAAGAAGATGGGGTGATGGAATGGGTTGATTGTAATATCGGAAGTTATGTCACGATGAAGTATCCTTCGTGTATTTTAGCCGGAAAAGGAGCAAGAGGTGAAGTTCTGTCAATTGCTTATTCTTCTACTAATCAACATCAAGATGCCGGGGCAAAAATGATTCATTTAGCACCAAAAACAACATCAAGAATTATTTCAAAATCAATTGCCAAAAGCGGCGGAAGAACCTCTTATCGGGGTTTAGTTTATGTTTCACCCGCTGCTAAAGAAAGTAGAGTTTATGTTTCTTGTGATGCTTTGCTTTTGGATGGGGAGTCAAGAAGCGATACTTATCCGACAATGAAAATAAAAAATAAAAAGGTAGAAATTCAACATGAGGCAACGGTTGAAAGAATAGGTGAGGAAAAACTTTTTTACTTACAATCACGAGGAATTAAAAAAGGAGAGGCGGAGGGACTTTTGGTTAATGGTTTTATTGAACCAATAACTAAAGAAATACCATTAGAGTATACCGTTGAACTTAATCGGCTAATAAATTTAGAGATGAGTGGGAGTGTTGGTTAGAACAAAATTAAAAATTCAAATCTAAAAATGACAATTGAAAATTCAAAATTAATTAATTTAAATAAAGAAAAAAAAGAAACGTTGATATTTAACAAACCGGGTGATTATTTGGTTTTTTTTAAAAATTTATCAGGTGAGTTTAATTTTAGAATTGAGGCAGAAAATGTGAATTTGGAAATTTATGGTCTTTATATTGGAAAGAAAAATGATCGATTTACGATAAAAACTATCCAACATCATATTACTCCAAATTCTTCATCCAATCTTTTAGTAAAAGGCGTCTTTTTTGACCGGGCAAAATTTTTTTATCGAGGATTAGTTCGAATTGAGAAACAGGCTCAAAAATCTTACGCTTATCAAAAAAACCAGAATCTGATATTATCAGATAACGTTGATATTGATTCAAAGCCTGATCTTGAAATTTTAGCCAATGATGTTTTTTGCACTCATGGATCAACCACAGGGTATTTAAATGAGGAAGAAATTTTTTATTTAAAATCAAGAGGATTGGATGAATTGCAGGCTAAAAATTTATTGATTGATGGATTTATTAAAGAGATAGCTGATAAGTTAAAACTCAAAAGTAAAGAATTAAAATAATTAAAATTAAAAATATATGTTAAATGTTTCACAGATAAGAAAAGACTTTCCGATTTTTGAAAATGATTCTTCATTGGTTTATCTTGATTCAACTGCTACTGCTTTAAAACCAAGACAGGTGATTGAAAAATCAGTAGAGTATTATTCAAAATATTCAGCCAATATTTTTCGTGGTATTTATTCTCTTTCTGAGAGAGCAACTGAAGAATATGAAAAAACCCGAGAAAAAGTAGCTAAATTTATCAATGCAAAACCAGCGGAAATAGTTTTTACCAGAAATACAACCGAAAGCATTAATCTTTTAGCTTATAGTTTGGGAAGAAGAATTATTGAGAAAAATGATGAGATTGCAACCACGATTATGGAACATCATTCAAATTTTGTGCCGTGGCAGATACTTTCTCAAGAGACTGGAGCGGTTTTTAAGGTGATTAATATTAATCAAAAAGGGGAGTTGAATATATATGATAAAAAATTCAAAAATCAAAAATCAAAATGCAAAATGACAATGCAAAATTCAAAATTTATTAATTTAAATAATATAATTACAAAAAAAACAAAAATACTGACATTGACTTATATATCAAATGTTTTGGGGACGGTTAATCCGATAAAAGAAATAGTTTTGGCAGCAAAAAAAATTAACCCAAAAATTATTATCGTGGTTGATGCGGCCCAAGCAGTTCCTCATATCAAAATTGATGTTTTAGATTTAGGAGTTGATTTTTTAGCCTTTTCCTCTCATAAAATGCTTGGTCCAACCGGAGTTGGTGTTTTGTGGGGAAGGTATAATTTGTTGCAGGAAATGTTTCCTTTTAATTTTGGCGGCGAAATGATTAGTGAGGTTTTTGTCGATAAAACATTTTTTAAAGAACCGCCTTATAAATTTGAAGCGGGCACACCGGCAATCGGTGAAGTAATTGCTTTTTCTGAGGCGGTTTCTTATTTAGAAAAAATTGGGATGGAAAAGATTAAGACGCATGAAAAAGAATTGGTTCAATTTACCTACCAAAGATTAAAAGAAGAGTTTGGAGAAAATATAAAGATTTTAGGTGAGGCAAATATCTTGGAAAGAAGTGGGATCTTGGCTTTTAACTTTTATAGCTATCATCCTCATGATGTGGCGCAAATTTTATCGGAAAAAAATATTTGTATTCGCTCAGGCCATCATTGCGCTCAACCCCTTCATAATTTTTTAGGTATTTCATCAAGCTGTCGGGTTAGTTTTTATCTTTATAATGATAAAGAGGATGTGGAAAAGTTAATTGCGGGATTGAAGGAATTAAAAATAAAATTCAAAATTTAAAATTAAAATTTCAAAATGAAAATTGAAAGTGTAAAATTAATGAATTTTTAATTTAAAATCATTTTGAATTTTAAATTTTAATTTTCAAATTTGCATTTTGATTTTTGAATTTTTTTATGTCCAGTATTTATACTGAAATTATTTTGGACCATTATCAGACTCCAAGAAATTTTGGTGAGATTAAAAATTCAACTTCTCAAGTTGAGGTTGCCAATCCTTTATGTGGTGATAAAATTAAAATAATGATTGTTTTTGATAGGGGAAAAGTTACTGATGTCAAGTTTAACGGGGTTGGCTGCGCAATATCAATCGCATCAACCTCGATGCTGACGGAATTTATGAAAAACAAAACAAAGAACCAATTGAAAAAAATTAACAAAGATTTTATTATTAAAATGTTGGGGATAAATTTAGGGGCTAATCGGATTAAATGCGCGTTATTGGGTTTAGAAGCTTTAAAAAAATTATTATAAATTTTTTGAATTAAAAATATGAATAACCAAAAACTCAAAGATGTCAATCGTCCCTCCGGTCCGGTTAATGTGAAAGGAAAGTATAAGGTTTGGGTTGATCGAAACCTTTGTATTGGAGCAGCAACTTGTGTTGCTGTTTCTCCAAAAAGTTTTCAGCTTGATAATGAGGCAAAAGCGGTGATTATCGGCACGGTAGATGATGAAGAATTAGAAAATATTGTCGAAGCCGCTAAAGCATGTCCGGTAGCAGCGATTTTTATTGAGGATGAAAACGGTAATCGAATCTTCCCCAAATAGTTAAAACTTTTAAAGCTTATGATCTTTACTTGGAAAATTGGTGGTGAAGCCGGTTTTGGTATAATGACCACCGGACTTCTTTTTTCGAAAATTGCCAGCCGGTTGGGTTATCAAATTTTGGATTATGTGGAATACCCATCGCTTATTCGGGGGGGGCATAACGCTTATGAGGTTTGTGTCTCCGATTGTCAGGTGACTGCCTTAAACAAAGAAATCGATATTTTAGTTTGTTTAAACAGGGAAACATTTGAAAAGCATAAACAGAGACTCACCCCTCAAAGTTTCGTCATATATGATAGTGAGGAGTTTAATTTTGAAGATAATTTTCAAAAAGTGGTTGTTCCTTTTAAAAAAATCCTAAATGATTTTGGCGGTCAGGCTGTGATGAAAAATACGATTGCTTTGGGAGCAAGTTTAGCGCTTTTGGGAGGTAAGATTGAAGTTTTAACCAATTTGATTAAAGAACAATTTAATAAAAAAGGAGATGAGGTAGTTAAATTTAATCAGCAGTTTGCGATTGCCGGATATGAAGAGGTAAGAAAAAAATATTCATCTTCAATAAAAAATTTTTTAGCTGAAAAAGAAAAGAAAGAAGAAAAAATGATTATCAGTGGCAATGAAGCATTTTCTTTGGGAGCAGTTGTTGCTGATTGTCGATTTTATGCCGCTTATCCAATGACGCCTTCATCGTCGGTTTTACATACTTTAGCTTCTTGGCAGGAAAAAACAGGGATGATTGTTCGTCATGCAGAAGATGAGATCTCGGTTATCAATACTGCTTTGGGAGCATCTTTTGCCGGAGTAAGATCGGCTGTTGGCACATCGGGTGGAGGTTTTTCCTTAATGGTTGAGAGTCTATCTTTTGCCGGAGTAGCAGAAATTCCAATAGTTGTTTTTTTAGCCCAAAGGCCGGGACCAGCCACCGGTATGCCAACTTGGACTGAACAAGGCGATCTTTTATTTGCCGCTTTTGCTGGTCACGGGGAGTTTCCAAAAATAGTTTTGGCTCCCGGTGATCAAAAAGAAATGATTGAATTGACCTTAAAAGCTTTTAATTTGGCTGATACATATCAAACACCGGTGATTGTGATTTCTGATATGTATTTATCTGAGGGACATAGAAGTGTTGAACGGGAGTGGTTTGAGAAAATTATAACTAACTATAAAATTAATCGGGGAAAAATTGCTGTGAGCCCGCAGCCACAACCTAAAACTGAAAACTTTTTAAGATACAAAATTACTGAAGACGGAATATCGGAGAAAATTTTACCCGGGACACCGGGATATTTTTATCAGGAAAACTCATATGAACATTTGGAGGATGGGCACACCACTGAGGAAGCAAAGCCAAGGATTGATCAGGTTGATAAAAGAAATAAAAAATGGGCAACTTATTTAGAAAATGATTTTCAATTGCCAAATTTTTATGGCGATAAAGAAGCGGAAATTATTTTTGTTGCTTGGGGTTCAACAAAAGGAGTCCTTCTTGAAGCCCAAAAAAAACTTAATGAAAAAAGAGTAAAAACGGGATTTTATCACTTTAATCATCTTTATCCTTTAAATCAGGAAAAGGTAGGTTTTTTATTTGAGAAAAATAAACGTTATATTTTGGTAGAAAATAACTCTTGGGGGCAGTTGGGAAAAATTTTGGCGATGGAGACTGGAGTCAAAATCGAAGAAAAAATTTTGCGTTATGACGGAAGACCGATAGCTGTTGATGATATAGTTAAAAATTTTTTAAGTTAGTAAGGTTATAAAGTTTATTAATATGGCCAATATTGAAGACTTTACTGGTTATCAACCAACTTGGTGTCCGGGTTGTGGAGATTGGGGGATTGGGATGGCGATTAAAAAAGCTTTAGTTGATTTAAATTTTTCCCCCGATAAAGTTGCGGTTGTTTTTGGAATTGGCTGCTCGGGTAATATGAATGATTTTTTAAATGCTTATGCTCTTCATTCTCTTCACGGTCGGGCAATTCCTAATGCGATTGGTATAAAATTAGCCAATCATAAGTTGCCGGTAATTGCCGTTGTTGGTGATGGTGATTGTTATGGGGAAGGGGGAAACCATTTAATTCATGCTGCTCGCGGGAATCATGACATTACTGTTATTGTTCACGATAATCGTGTTTATGGTTTAACCACCGGGCAATCAGCTCCCACTTCTCCAAAAGGTTTTAAATCAAAATCAACACCCTTTGGTCTTATTGAGTCTCCAATTAATCCATTAACTCTTGTTTTGGCTGCCGGAGCAACTTTTGTGGCTCAGGGTTTTGCCGGCGATATTAATCATCTAATTGCTATTATTAAAGATGCTATTTCTCATCAGGGATTTTCATTAATTAATGTTTTGCAACCTTGTGTCACTTTTAATAAGATTAATACCTATCAATATTATTTACAAAGAGTTTATAAATTAGATGATTCTTATCAGAAAGAAGATATTAAAAAAGCTTTGGAAAAATCATTAGAACTTAATGAAGAAAAATTTCCGTTAGGCATCATTTATCAAAAAAAATCCCGTTCCTACCATCAACAGTTACCCCAGCTTTTATCTGATAAAGCTTTGATTGACAAAGAAAGATTTGTTGAGTATGATAGATTGATTTTAGGTTTCATTTGAATTTAAAATTAATTGAACAAATATTAAGTTTTAGAAAGACTCGACAATCTAAACAAGTTAAAAAATATCTTATAGTAAAAAGACTTGACAATTAGCAATTAATTTGTTATACTGCTAAAATATATGGTGTTTTTAATTAGAGCGTCAGAACAATTAATTTATCCAGTTGTTCCGATCAGGGACGGAATAGTTTTTCCCCAAACTGAGAATTTTTTAGTTTTTGGTCGGCCTAAAAGTATTAATGCGATTAATACCGCTTTAAAAAAAGATAAAATAATTGTTGTTATTCTTCAGAAAAATAAAGATGAAGATAATCCAAAAAAAGATGATCTTTATAATGTCGGTGTTTTGGCAAAAGTTGAAAAAACGGCGTTGGGTGAGCGGGGAGAGATGAACGCTTTAATTAAAGGATTAGAAAAAGTCCGCTTAATTAACTTTACCAAAGAAGATCCTTATTTTGAGGCAGCAATAGAAAAAATGCAAGAAAAAATCATTAACGATGAAGAGACTGAAGCAATGGTTCGTCATATTTCTTCTCAGATTAAAAAAGCAATCAATTTAGGCAAAGCGATTGATTTTATTTTCTTAATGAATATATTAAATGTTTCTGATAACTTAAATTTTTCTTATCATGTGGCTTCAATTTTAGATTTAAAAACAACGGAAAAGCAACTTCTTCTCGAAGAAACTGATCTAAAAAAAAGACTACAAAAAGAAGTTGAGTTTATTAATCGCGAAGTAAAAATTTTAGAACTAGAGCAAACAATTTCTTCAAAAACCCAAAAAAAGTTTGAGCAGGGGGTTAAAGAGACATTTTTACGTGAAAAAATGAAAACAATCGAAGAAGAGTTGGGAGAAAAGGAAGAAGGAAAAGAAATAAATGAGTATAAAGAAAAAATTAAAAAAGCCAAGATGCCAAAGGCAGTTGAGGAAAAAGCTTTAAAAGAATTAAAGCGTCTTTCCCAGATGTCTCAGTTTAATCCCGAGGCATCCTATATTAGAACATATTTAGATTGGTTGGTCGAATTACCGTGGTCGGTTAGTTCTCCCAATAATGTTGATTTAAAACAAGCAGAAAAGATTTTGAATGAAGATCATTACGGTCTTAAAAAAATTAAGGAACGGATTTTAGAGTATTTGGCAGTAATGAAGTTAAAAACTGAGCGTATGAAAGAAGAAAAAGAAAAAATTGATAAAAAAAACGGAGAAAGAACAAAAAAAAGAGAAAAAAAATCACCGACAATTTTATGTTTTGTAGGACCACCGGGTGTGGGGAAAACATCTTTGGGGCGATCAATCGCAAAAGCATTGGGAAGAAAATTTGTAAAAATATCACTGGGGGGTATTCGTGATGAGGCAGAAATCAGAGGTCATAGAAGAACTTACGTTGGTGCTTTGCCGGGAAGAATTATTCAAGGAATAAAACAAGCCGGTAGTAAAAATCCAGTTTTTATGCTTGATGAAATTGATAAAGTGGGACGTGATTACCGGGGTGATCCATCAGCCGCTCTGCTTGAAGCTTTGGATCCGGAACAAAATCATGCTTTTTCTGATCATTATCTTGAAGCCGAGTTTGATTTATCCGAAGTATTTTTTATTACTACCGCCAATATTTTAGATACCATTCCTGAGGCTCTTTTAGATCGGCTTGAGGTAATTCATTTTCCGGGTTATACCGAAGATGAAAAGTTTAATATTGCCAAAAATCATTTAATTGAAAAACAAAAAGAAGCTCATAATTTATTAGTTGATCAGGCAAAAATTACTGATGACGCAATTAAGATGATTATTCGTCGTTATACAAGAGAAGCAGGAGTAAGGGAACTTGAAAGACAAATTGCTACCGTTTTTAGAAAAATTGCCCGGGAAATTGTTGAAGGTAAGATTAAATCAAAAGTGGTTGATGTTTCTGATGTTTCAAAGTATCTTGGTCCCTATAAATATTCTTCTCAAATGATTGAAGATAAGAATAAAGTGGGGATTGTTACGGGTTTGGCATGGACGCAGGCTGGCGGTGATGTTCTTTTTATTGAAGTGGCGGTTATGCCGGGAAAAGGACATTTAACTCTAACCGGTCACTTAGGTGATGTAATGAAAGAATCGTGTCAAGCAGCTTTATCTTATATTCGCAGTCGATACGACATTTTTGGATTGAAAAAAGACTTCTTTCATTCTTTGGATATTCATGTCCATGTGCCTGAGGGAGCAGTTCCCAAAGATGGACCATCAGCGGGTATTGCGATAACTACCGCTATGGTTTCGGCTTTGACAAAAGTTCCGGTTAAAAAAGAAGTGGCAATGACCGGGGAGATTACTTTGCGCGGCCGGATATTGGAAATTGGCGGTGTTAAAGAAAAAGTAATTGCTGCTCATCGGGCCGGGATTAAAACTGTGATTATACCTAAAGAAAATAAAAAAGATTTGGAAGATATTCCTGAATATGTTTTGGACGATTTGAGATTTCACTTTGTTTCCCATATGGATCAAGTTTTAACGGTGGCTTTGGCTCCAAGAAAAAAAATTACGGCGCCATTTTGGTCTTCCTCGACCTTTCTTCAGTTAAAAAAAGAAGAGGATAAATCTTAAAGACTTTTTAATTATTAGAAATAAATGGCGTATAAAATAAAGTAAATTATAGATTTTATAAAAAAAAGGATTAATTACCAAATCAAAACTACCGATCATTTCAACAAATTTTCCCCCATATCCTTGTTTAAATCGTGTAAATCCAGCCCATGAATGATTTTTTTGATAATTTGGTGGTAAACTTCCCCACATATCAAATTTTTCTGCCCCTAAATTTTTAGCCAATTTTATTGCTTCCCACATTAAAAGATTAGCTCCCATAAAATTTCTGTATTTTTCTGATGAACCACCATATGTATAGTAGGCGATATTTTTATATATCCAGATTTGATAGGCAGCTAAAGGTTTATCTTGATAATAGGCAATTAATATATGGGCAATTTTATTTTTTAAATTTTTCCAAACGATTTGATGATATTTTAAATTATGGCCAAAATATCCTTGACGCTTACAAGTTTCAAAATAAAGCTTGGAGAAGATCTTAAATCCATTATTGCTTGAATCTTCCTTAACCACAACTCCTTTTTTTTGAGCCAGTTTTATATTGTATCTTGTTTTTTGATGCATATTTTTTAAAAGCTCTTCTTCTGATTTACTGATGTCTAAAATCTGCGTCCAATCAGGAAAAAGCGGATGCGGTGATTTTTGGATCTTATATTTTTTATTTTTTGTTTGGAATTTAGGATTTAGAATTTGGAATTTATTAACATATGGTTCGATTTTTATAAAAATTATTTTATTTTTTTTCCCATAATGATAAAGAAAGTCTAAAACTTCTTTACTGGGAAATACTGATCGAGGGAGATAGCCGATTTTTTTCTTTAAAAAAGGAATCCGGTGAAAACTAATTTGAAAGAGATTGGTAATCTTTTTATTTTTAAGTTCAGCTAATCTTAAAATCTCAAGCCCCATTTCTTGTCTGGCCCTGCCCCAAAACCACGATTGAAGAGGATGATTGGCTTTTTCTTCCCATTTTTCTATTGGAAAGCTTTGATCAATGATTTTTATCATTAGCTGCTTCTTGCAATGTTGTTAATGTTTCTTCAGCGCATTTTTTCCAGGAGAATAATTTTATTCTCTGTCTTCCTTTTTTAATAAGTTCTTTTTTTAATTGGGGGTCATTTTTTATTTTTATTAATTTTTCCGTTAAATCACTTATGTTTTGAGGATCAAAATATAAACAGGCATCACCGCCAACCTCAGGAAGACTGGAAGAAAAAGAGGCCAAAACCGGACAGTTAAAGTTCATCGCTTCAAGTAATGGCAAGCCAAATCCTTCATAAAAAGATGGTAGTACTAGACAAAAGGCATTTTGATATAAATAAACTAACTGGTGATCAGTGACATAATCGGTGAAAAAAACTTTATCCTCAATTCCTAAATTTTCTACCTCCTCAAAAATTTTTTTATAAAGCCAGCCTTTTTTACCCGCAACAATCAGATTAAAATCCGGATAGATTTGATTAAATTTATAAAAAGCTTTAATTAAACCAGTTATATTTTTTCTTGGTTGAAGAGTGCCAATATAAAGAATATAAGGACGATTAAGATTCTTTTCTTTAAACGAGGAAGCCTTTATTCCCTGATATTGGTTAAATCCATTATAAATAACTTTTATTTTTTCCTGAGGAATTTTATAGATTTTTATTAAATCATTTTTTGTTGATTGGGATACCGCAATTATTTTTTTTGCTTTTCTTACACTGTATTTAGTCCAATTTATTAGTTGATATAAATCTTTTTTTAAAAACTCTTTTGGATAATAAATATACGATAAGTCATGAATGGTAACTACTAATGGAGCAGAACAAAAACGGGGAGCATAATGAGCTGGCGCAAAAAAGACATTAATATTTTCCTTAAAAAGGCTTAAGGGAAGAAAGATTTGACTCCAAAGAAATTTTCCCGGGACGATTTTGTAAGTGAAGTACCTTGATTCTTTAGGAAGTTGATCAAGCGGTTGATTTTTTAAAAAAATTTTAAAGTTAAGCTTAGAAGAAGCTTTGCTTTTAAAATAATATAAAAGATTAACGATATAAACAGAAACACCAACTTTTTGGGTAACATTGGCTTCATTACCATCGACACCAATAATCATATTTGATATTATATCATTTCTTTGTAAATCTTTTCCAACTCTTTAGCAATTTTAGCCCAATTATATTGATTTTTAATCAATTGATGAGCGTTTTTTTGAATCCTTTGATAAAGATTTTTATTACTCAAAAGTAGTTTGATTTTTTTAACAAAATCAAAAGCATTTTTTGCTAAAAGAACATGATGTTTATCTTTTACAGAAAGCCCATCAATACCCGTTTTTGTTGAAATAACCGGAATGCCACTTGCCATTGCCGCCAAGATTTTTAATCTTGTGCCACCCGGTCCAAAAATTGGGGCAACAAAAATGGTGGCTTTTTGATATATTTTTTTTACAGTTTGGTTATCATTTAAGCTTAAATTTATAATCTCAATTTCAGGAGGACTTTTTATCTGGTTGGCTTTTTGACCAGAGATAATAACTTTAATGTGGGGAATTTCTTTTTTGAGATGGGGATATATTTCTTTGATTAAAAAATTGGCGGCTTCAATATTTTGCAACCAATAAAAATTGCCTTGAAAAAGCAAAATCGGCTCATTAAGATTTTTTTTTGGTAGATTTTTTACAATCATTTCATCACCGGCTCCATTTGGGATTATAACGGTTTTAGTATTTGGTTCTAATTCTTTAATATTTTTTTCATCAATTTTAGAAACAGCTGCAACAATATCGGCTTTTTTCCAAAAGTATCTTTCTGCTTTTTTGAGCTTTAAAATATCGAAATGAAAGAATGGTTTTAAAACAAAAAAAAGACCGTTAACAAAATGCTGATAAACGCGATATTCAATCGTTTGTTCGACCAAAATAATCGGAACTTCGGTTTTTGGCAAATGGGGCATAATATAAAATGTTTCAGCGTGAATAACGTCAAATTTTTCATTTTTTAAAAGATGGCAGATTATTTTTTTCGCCTCATTTGAATAATTTCTGGTAATTAAAAAGGGAAGGGTAGAAAAAATTGTTTTTAAAATATTTTTTATTTGCCATGGTTTTTCAGCCCGTTTACAGGGATATATTTTTTGACAATATTGGTAAAGAACATTAATAAATTTTTTTTCTTCCTCATTTTTATACAGACAAACAAGAGTGATTTTATTTTTTTTGCCTAAATATTTTAATAAGTTAAAAGTTCTTATTTGTCCTCCGGAAGAAGGAGGATAGGGGACATAGGGAGTTAGCATTAAGATTTTCATAATTAGAGTCTGAAAATTGCCAATCGATTATTTTCAAATATCACCTGATAATTTTTTTCTGTTTTTATTTTTTTAATTTCTTCAGGATTTAATGTAATTAAATACTTATAGCCAATTTTTTTTAATTCATCGGGATCTTTGTAAATAGAAGGCGCTCCTTTTCTTTCGGCTAAATATAAAAGAGTAGTATCGCCCATTCTATCAATAATTATTTTGTCATCAGGTAAGGTTAAACTATTAATGATTTTGGCAATTTGAGGCAGTTCAGGAGGATAATAATAGAAATCTTTTACTTTGTAAAAAGAAAAAAATAAAGATAGAAAAAAAATAAAAAAGATCAATGGATAAGCTAATAAGGAAGAAATGAATACTTTTTTGTAATTCAATAAGCAATTTATTCCCAATCCGGTAAAAATTGCCAATGGCGGAAGAATAATTGTTTGATAATATTCATGCTGAACATTTCCTCCCTGAAAAGTAAAAAGATATAAAAAGGCGGAGACAAGGAAAGAATAAAGTAATTTCTTCTTTAACTTAAAAAAAATACCCAGTAAAAAAAAGAAAATCAGATATCCGCCAAAAATTAAATTATTAATCCGTTCAAAAAAGATCCAGCGGAAAAAGGCCGGCTTAAAAAAGATATTTTTTAAACCTTGGTAAGTATTAACACTGGTGATTAACCAATCACTTGGAGGGATGCCTTCCGGAAATTTTGCTATATGCCAGCGCCAAAGAAAAAAAGGGATAAAAGACAATAAAAAATAAAGATAAAAACTGACATTTCTTAAAAATTTCATTTTATATTTTAAATAAAAAAGATATAAAACCACTAAACCATAAAAAATAACAGTTGGTTTTATTAATATCGATAGAGAAAAAAAGATTAATGAAAAAAAATAAAAGATCACTTCGGTAAAGCGGTTGATCGATTTATTAACCGTTTGATAAAAGAAAAAGATAGAAATAAAAATGAAAGATAAAGCGGTGGTTTCCGGCAGGATCACACGGGAAAAAAAGACAAAGAAAGGAAATATAGCATAAACTAAAGAGGAAATGATAGCGGCAATTCTTGTTGTTTCTTTTAAAACAAAGTAATAAATTAAGGCAATGATAATTAAAGAGAAAAATATCGAGGTTATTCTTCCCCATATTTCCAATGTTAGATGGGGAAAATTTTTATATAAAAAGGCAAAAATAGCGTTATAAAGTGGAAATTCAACCATCCGATAACCCCGTGGATTTTCAAGACCAGCCGCTGACTGATTGGGGGATAGATCATCGAAGCGTGGATGCAGTAAATCAAAGCCGTTTTTGACAAAATTGCGGGCTACTGCCGCGGTATCAGCCTGACGCCATGAATGAAGATCAGCTAGAGGGATGTTAATTTTATATAAACGAAAAATTACGGCCGTTAATAAAATAAAAAAAAGGATGATAAAATCTTTTTTTCTCATATTTTTTTCTTTTGTTTTTTTAGTTGAATATGAATACTATAGCCAATAAATAAGCCGGCGGTTAACCAAAAATTATAAGCAACTTTGGAAGCTTCAAAGACATCGATGTATGAAGCATTAATTAATAAAGCAAAAAGACCAAAGATGAAAGATAAAAATATTAGTCTTTGATTGTCTTTAATTGTGAGATAGGAATAAAAAAGCAATTTGATTAGTTTAATAAAAATTAAGGCAAAAAGGACCGTTCCCAATAATCCGGTTTCTCCCAAGGATCGCAAATAGTCATTATCAGTGGCTTCAGTGATTGATGAGGGGCCCGTACCCAAGATTGGGTTTTTTAGGAAAGCCTTTATTGCCCTTGGCCATTCAACCTGAAGACGGGTGGCAAAAGAAATATCAGAAACAACCGTACTTATCGGTTTTAATTTGGCACTTAAAGTGGCAAAAATAACCTCCTCCTTCTCTTTGGTTAATTTTTCTCCCTTCATTTTTGCTTCTTTTCTAATATCTTCCAGTATTTTTTCTTTTAATAATTTTTCTTGTTCAGCGGTAACTGTTGTTGTTTTTTCTTTTAAACCCAAATAAAAACTGCCGGCCGGTAATTCCTTGGTAGTTATTTTTTGGGGGACAATAACTTGACCTGTTTTTTCATTAATAAAAATCTGTTTTACCTGAAATGTTCTTTTGAGGCGGGCAGTCAAATTTTGTGAGCTTAAAGTAAAAATTAGGGTGAGTAAAGCAGCAAAAACAAGATGTTTGGGTTTTTTAAGAAAAATTAGTAATGGAAACAGAGTTAATAAATAAGCCAGATAGGAAATTCTTGAAGCGGTAAAAACAAGGGTAATTAATGATAAGCTAAAAAGAAAAATGTACCTGATTTGGTTTTTGAAAAAGTAAAAACCCCAGATTATCGGGATAAAAAAAACAAGATACGCAGCCAAATCATAATGTCCGGCAAAAGTTGATGAGATGCGGGCTTCCGGTGTTAAAAAAAGAAGATAGCCTTTAGCATATTCGGGATTCATTGTTTGAACAGCGGGCCAACCAAAAAATTTTTGGCCAATACCATAAATACCAACAATTGATAAACACAAAAAGATAGCCGCCATATAAAAAAAGAAGTCTTTTTTTTCTTTAATGGCTGATAGGGCAATAAAAAATATAATCATGTATTCTATACGTCTTAAAGCATGAAGAAAACCCAAATGCTTAATATCAATTGTTTTTCCAATATAAATTCCCCAAAGACTTGAGATAAAAACCGCGATCCAATAAAGAATAAAAAGGATAAAAAATTGCCGGTTTAATTTATATTTTTTTCTTAAGATTTGAATTAAAAAAATAATTGTTAAAAAAGCGATATAAAAATCTTCAAGTCGAATAGCGATATAAGTGAAATTAATCATTTTGATTGGAATTTTTGGATAAAGAGGAATTAAAAAGATAAAAACAAGAATTAAAATTTTGATTAAGTTGTCATCAAGCCATTTTAACAATCTGATAAGCTTCTTCATAGGTTTTCGTTAAATAATTATTTTTGGTAATTTTTCCTATATTTATTGCCACCAATGCTTTTAATTTTAACATAATTTTAAGCAAAAAAATTGATAATTGCGAATGATGTTTTTTGTAAAAATAAATTAAACCCCGATAAACTTGAATTATCGGGTAGGTTCTTCCCCCAGAGGAAGCGCTACCTAAGTGGATAAATTGTGCTTCAGGATAAAAAAAGATCTTTAGTCCCTGTTTTTTTGCCCGATAAAAAAGATCGATTTCCTCCATATACATAAAAATTTTTTCATCAAATCCGCCTAATTTTTCAAAATATTTCTTTTTGGTTAAGAAGCAAGCGCCAGAGATCCAATCGACTTCTTTTAGTTTATTGGGAGAATATCGGGTTAAACCCCAGTAATCGCCGCGTAAAAAAAGATGGGCAAAAATTATTGGGAGATTATACATTGGTCCGCAAGATGGTTGAGGGGTTTTATCTTTGTTCAAAAGTTTTCCTCCTAAAAAATTGAACGTTTTTTCATTTTGTTTATAAAAGTTATACAATTTTTCAATAGCAGAGTTCAAAACAATGATATCTGAATTAAGAAATAATAAATAATCACTATTGGCATTTTTTGCCGCTTTATTATTCGCTTTTCCAAATCCGATATTTGTTTTATTTTCAATTATTGATATATTAACGTTTTGATTTTTGATTTTTGATTTTAATTTTTTTATGGCAGGAACCGAATCGTCTTTTGAACCATTATCAACCACAATAATTTCATATTTTAAAGACGAATCTTTAAGTGAGTTAATGATTGAATTTAAGCAATCAATGGTTATTTTTTTTGTGTTATAGGAGACGATAATAATTGAAAGATCAAATTTATTCATAAATTCAAGTGCCAGCAGCAGGATTCGAACCTGCGACCGCCCGCTTATGAAACGGATGCTCTGCCGCTGAGCTATGCTGGCTTATTAAAATAATTTAAAATTTAAAATAAGTATGTTATTTAATAAGATAACTTTTTTTATTATACTATATAATATATAATATAATATAACTAAGAATATAATTAAAAAAGTTAATTACTAAAAACAATTAAATAAATTTAAATAAAATGCATCTATTTTAATAATTAATTAGAAAATCAATTTTTTTCCAGTCAATTTTATAATTTTAAAAGTTGTTAAAAATTTAAAAATAATAAAATAATATGATAAATCTAAAAAAAGATGATTTAATAAAAAACATTCAAAACCAGATTTTTGTTCAGGATTATTCCAAAAAACCGGTAATTGAAGGAGTAAAGATTGCTGAAATAAAAAGATTTACCGGAGAAGATGGGACTTTTGAAGAGTTAACCAGAGTAAATGAAGAAGGTTGTTTGGAGGTTTTTCCGGAATTTAAAGTAAGACAGATTAACCGTTCAAAAATTTTACCAAACGCCGTGAAGGCTTGGCATCTTCATTTTAAACAAGAAGATGTTTGGTATGTACCACCTGAGGACCATATGCTTTTGGGTCTTTGGGACTTACGAGAAAAATCTTCGACTCAAAATTTGAAAATGCGAATCGTTTTAGGCGCGGGATTTTCTAGATTGATTTATATACCCCGTGGGGTTGCCCATGGAGTTGTTAATGTTAATAATTTGCCCGGAACAATTATATATTTTGTTAACCAACAATTTAATTTTCAGGACCCGGATGAAAATCGTTTAAGATGGGATGCCGCTGGTTCTGATTTTTGGGTTCCGGAAAAAGGTTGATTTTTTTATCTGAATAACGTTTTTCCTTAATATAAAATATATTCAAATATAATTTTTTTGGTGATTAATTAAGCCCAAGAGCGTGTTTTACCTCGCCGAGTGTTTTTTGACTGACTGTTTTTGCTTTTTGCGACCCTTCTTTGATAACTTTTTCAATATAATTAAGATCGGCAGCAATTTGTTTTCTTCTTTCTTGAAACGGTTTTAGTTCTTGGTAAATAGCATCGGTTAAAGCATCTTTTAATTCGATAAATTTTAAAGTTTGGTTGTGGTATTTTTCTTTAAATTCTTTATAAAAATTTTCTTTTAAAAAGATTTCTGCCAGCATAAAAAGAGTTTTGATCCCCCCAATAATGGGACCACCAGAGACAGTTGCAGTTGGTACGGCACGAATTTTTTTTCGAATTTCATCAATAGAGTCATTTAAGTTAATGTAGCTTCCTTCAATTGATTTGCTCATTTTACCTTCACCCGTTAAGGAAGGAATATATTCACCTTTGGTAGCAAATCTTTTTGGTTCGGGAAAGCTGGTTCCATAAATTTGATTCATTTTTCTGGCAATTTCCCGAGTAATTTCTAAATGGGGTTCTTGATCGATGCCTACCGGAACAAGATGGGCTTTATACAAAAGAATATCAGCCGCCATTAAAATCGGATAGTTTAGAAGGGCCATAGTATTGTTGTTTGGATACTGTTTGACTTTTTCCTTATATGTGGGTAAATGCATCATTCGGGAAATAGTTTCAACTGATGAAAAATAAAAAGCTAGTTCAAAATGTTCGCTAACCTGAGATTGAATAAAAAGGGTTGATTTTTTAGGGTCAAGACCGGCGGCCAAATAATCAATAATAATTTCTCTCCTATTTTGACGAAGTTCATTAACTGAAAAAGGAGTAGTAATTGTATGGGCATCGGCAACCATATAAAAGGTTTCGTAACCGGGATTATTTTGCAGTTCAATCATTCCTTTGATGGCCCCCAAATAATTACCCAAATGCAATCGACCAGTTGCCCTTATTCCTGATAAAACCCTTTTTTTCATAAATATAATTATAGATTAATTTTTTTATTTTTTTGGGTTTTGTTGATTGTTTAGCCATTTTAAAAAGTTATTTTATATACTTACTTTCTCTATTTAAATTAATACTTTATATTATTCCAAACTTGTTTTGAAATTTCAAACGAGATGCCAAAACTTGCCTGCCGGTATGTATGACAAACTTAGCAGTACACACAAGCAGCAAACCTGAATGGAGAAAGCAGATATTAAAGTTACAAAATTAATCCATATTGGTATTTTAACTTAGGAAGACGAATAATCATGATGATGTCTTAAACAATTACTGAGAATACGTTATTTTGCCTGAATCCATCATAAAAAAAAATATTTTAAAAGTCTTTACTATCCAAGATAATTGTCACCGGTCCATCATTTAATATCTCAACGATCATATAGGATCCAAATTGGCCGGTTTTTACCATAAGATTTTTTTCCTCTAATTTTTTAGTCAAAAGATGATATAGTTTTTCTGCTTTTTTCGGTTCAAGGGCTTTGATAAATGAGGGCCTTCTTTGGGAGGTATCGGCACATAAAGTAAACTGGGAAACCAAAAGAATTTCTCCCTTAACCTGTGACAAATTAAAATTCATTTTCCCGTTTTCATCAGGCATAATTCGCAAATTAGCGATTTTTTCCGCCATTGTGGAAACTACATTTTCATCATCGTCTTGGCAGAAGCCAGTTAAAATCACATAGCCGCGATTAATTTGGGAATAAATTTTATTATCAAGTAACACCTTTCCTGATTTTACTCGTTGAATTAGGCAAATCATTTTTGTTATAATTATTCTAAATATTAGTTATTTTTAACTAATATGGCCTCAGAGACACAACCTTTTGAACTGGCTGGGGGATTGGTTTCTGAAATAATTGAATCGTTTTTTCTTCTTTTAATTCTTCCTTTTTTGACTTTTCAAAAATAATATTTTTTCTTACAATTTTATAATTTGTGGTATTTCTTTATCGTGATTACAGTCAAGGCAGTAAATTCCAAACATATCCTTAATAATTGTTTTTTCTTTCATCTCAATTTCTGGCCAATTGGGCGGGGCTAATTTATCATCTTTGGTTACAGGAACGATTTGTTTTATTATGTTCGATGCTTTTGGTTCGGTTCCTTTAATAAAATATTCAAAACGTGATTGACAGCTCTCTGAACCGTCATCTTTTTTTATCATTAGGTCACCGGAATCCCAGCACACCCGATGATCAGTAATATTTTGAGGTTTTTTCGGCCAAAGATCAGGTTGATTTTTTAAGACAAAACTCATTACCCGATTCCAGATCGGCGCTGCACCCGTTACACCTGAAGTTAACCATGGATGCATTGGAGAGTTGTCGTTATTACCAACCCAAACAGCAACCAAAAAGTTTGGAGTAAAGCCGATCGTCCAGTTATCACGTTTATCATCGGTAGTACCCGTTTTCACTGAAACTGCATTATGGCTTTTAATTACCAAGTAGGATGAAGAACCAAAAGCGGCACTCCGGGCGTTATTGTCTAAAAGAATATGTGAAATAAGAAACGCGGTTTCTGGCGAAATGGCCTGATTTCCTTTTATGGCAAAAAAATTGGGATAGCCTAAAGGTTTTTTTATGTCTTTTTTAAAATTAGGATCTTTTAATTCAAAAATTTTTTTTCCAAATTTATCCTCAATTTTTAAAATAGAAGTTAATTTTTTTACTTTCCCGCGATTGGCAAAAGCCGAAAATGCTTGTGTCATTTCTGTCATTTTTACCTCTCCTCCGCCCAAAGTTAAAGAAAGACCGTAGTTTTTTGGATCTTTAAAGGTCCTTATTCCAAAAGCTGAAGAGGAGGCGATAAAGTTTTCTAATCCATTTAAAGCAAGCATTTTTACGGCCGGAATGTTATATGAATTACCCAAAGCAAATCGCAGTTGTACCGGTCCGTGAAACTGACCGTCATAATTTACCGGGCAATAAGCTTTAGGTTGCCCAGAAGCTGTAAAACAAGTAGGAACATCAATAAAAACTGTTGCCGGAGTAACCAGTTTTCTTTCAATTCCGATAGCGTAGTTTAACGGTTTTATTGCTGATCCGGGTTGGCGAAGGGCAGTTGTAACATTAAAAGTACCGGAAGAGGTAGCAAAATAATCAATAGAACCAACCATAGCTAAAATTTCGCCGGTTGGCGGTCTGGTGACCAAAACCGCTCCATTACCCACATTCAGATTTTTTACCTTTTCTACCTCTTCTTTTAGAATTTTTTCCGCCTCTTCCTGAATTTCTAAATCTAAAGTGGTATAAACTTTAAAACCACTTGTTTCAATATCTTTTATTTGATACTTTTCTTCAAGAAGCGATTTGACATAGAAAACAAAATGAGGGGCTTTGATTTTTTCTGCAAATGGTTTTACAACAAGCGGTTTTTTAATTGTCTTTTCATAGGTTTTTTTATCGATATATTTTTGTTGATGCATTGCTTTTAGGACTTCATTTCTTCTTTTTAAGGCTAAACCGGGATTGTTGTAGGGAGAGTAGAGGGTTGGTGCTTGGGGTAAGCCGGCCAGAAATGCCGCTTCTTCAAGAGTAAGATTTTTAGCATGTTTGTTGAAGTACTTTAGCGCTGCTTCTTCGATTCCATAAGAAGCACCGCCATAAGGAATTTGATTTAAATAAAGCTCTAAAATTTCGTCTTTACTGAATATTTTTTCTGCCCACAAAGCCAAAACAATTTCTCGGATTTTTCGCTGAATGGTTCTTTCCGGGGATAAAAGAGCTGATTTTATTAGTTGTTGGGTAATTGTTGAACCACCTTGAAGTTGTTGGCGAAAGATTGTTTCCTTAATGGCGCGTAAAATACCGCCAATTAAAGAGACTCCCTGATGATGGTAAAAATTTTTGTCCTCAATTGCTATGGTTGCCTGTAAGACATATTTTGGTAAATCTTTAATCTTGATAATACTTCTTTTTTGATTTTGATAAAGGTGATAAAGAAGCTTGCCATTTCTATCTAAGATCTGAGTGGAAATTGGTATTGCCTGATAATTTTTTAGCTTTTTAGGGGAGGGAAGATTATAAAAAACAAAAAAATAAATTATAAGGAAAAAAGTTAAAAGAAAGATTAAAAAAAATATTTTTTTTCTTTTTTTCAAAAAAAATAAAATATTTTGTATTATTTTTTTCATGTAATTTTTGGAAAAAGAGGGGGAATTCTTGAAACTTTTAAAGTTAAACCATCAATAATTTTTTGAGCGGTTTGCGGTAAAAAAGATTCAAGGTTTTTGGCAATTAAATAAAGATCGGTGAGTGATTGATTTAAAAAGTTTTTTCTTTGATCAGGTTTTTTTTTCCAGGGAGAAAAAATATCAATTTGTTTATTTAAATTTTTTATTTTTTTCCAGATTAAATCAGCAGATTCATTAAATTGAAATTTATCAATTAGTTTTTCTAAAGGAAAAAGATTTTTTTCAATTATTTTTTGGTCGGGTTTGTTGAAAGTTAAATTGTCTTGAAAAGCTAAATTAGTAAGACGAGTAACCAAGTTACCCAGCTCATCAGCCAAGAACGCATTATAAATTTCTTTCATTCTTGTTTCTGAGAAGTCACCGTCATCAAAATCAGGAATTTCTTTTATAAGGTAGAATCGGACAGCGTCAGTACCATATTTTTTAACCATTAAAAATGGATCAACAACGTTACCTAAACTTTTACTCATTTTTTGACCACCGCTGGTAATAAATCCTTCGATAAAAATCTTTTTTGATGGAGGTAGGCCGGCCGATAAAAGCATTGCCTGCCACATTGCTCCCTGCTGACGAAGATTGTCTTTGCCGGCGATTTGAGTTCCCGGCCAAAACTTCTTAAAATTTTGTTGGTTTGTAGGCCAGCCTAAGGATGAGATATAGTTTATTAAAGCGTCAAACCAAACATACATTACTTGGGTTCGATCTTGGGGTACAGGGATTCCCCAAGGCATTTTTTCTTTTACTCTGGAAATACTAAAGTCTTTTAGTCCTTTTTTAATAAATTTTTTTAATTCCTCAAAACGAAACTGTGGTTGAATAAATTGCGGGTTTTTTTTATAAAAATCAAGAAGGATTTGTTGATAACGGGAAAAGCGAAAAAAATAATTTTCCTCTTCAATAAGTTCTATTTCTTTATTGGGATGAATTTGACAGCGACCATCAATTAGTTCTGATTCGGTTTTTTCCATCTCACAACCAATACAGTATTTTACTTTGTATCGGGCTTTATATATATCACCGTTTTTTCGACAAAGCTGCCAAAAAATTTGAGCTGCCTTCATATGATCTTTATCGGTTGTTCGAATAAATTTGTCATAGCTTAGGTTTAAAGCTTCTTTTAATTCATAGAATTTTTTAATCTGCCTATCACAATAGTTTTTGGGATCGAGCTTATTTTCTTTTGCTTTTTGGTAAATTTTTTGACCATGTTCATCTGAGCCGGTATTAAAAAAAACTTTATAACCAAGAAGGCGCTTAAATCGAGCGATGACATCAGCTCTTACTGCTTCCATTGCAAAACCAATATGAGGATCAGCGTTAATGTAGGGGAGGGTGGTAGTGATATAAAAATATTTTTTCATAACGAATATTATTTTAACAGAAAAATGAGGAAAAAGACAAAAAGGATGAGTAAGGTAAAATTTAAAAGAGTAATTATTTTAAAAACCCAAAGAGAAAGAAGAATAAAGATAAAAAAACTTAGAATCAAAATAATTCTTTTATCAAAAAAAAATTGTAAAAAAAAATAAAAAAATAGTGATATTAAAAAATTGGATAAAGTAATAATTAAAAATGATGAGGGGGTAAAAAAAACCCAAATTATTGATAAAATAATTAAAATTAAAAAAATTTCTCTTGCAAGTTTCATTTTTATTGATTATAATTTTAAAACTATGATTAAAAAATTACCAGATGATAAACAAAAAATCATTGAAAAATTTGCCCAGCATAAAGGTGATACTGGTTCCCCGGAAGTTCAAATTGCTCTTTTAACCCACAAAATTAATAAATTAACAGAACATTTAGAAGAAAACAAAAAAGATAATCATTCTCGTCGAGGTCTTTTAAAAACCATTGCTAAAAGACGGCGTCTTCTTAATTATTTACAAAAACTTGATAAAAAACGTTACCAGCAACTTATTAATGAATTAGGATTAAAAAAATAATGTCGATTATTGAAGAGTCTTTTGCGATTAATGAACAAAAACTAACTTTCCAAATCGGAAAAATTGCTCAACAAGCCACAACTTCTGTTTTTGGTCGATTAGGTGATACCTGTGTTTTAGTGACAGTTACTTTAGGAAAGTTAAATGAAAATATTGATTATTTGCCTTTGTCGGTTGAGTATGTTGAAAAACTTTATGCCGGTGGCCGGATTAAGGGTTCGCGCTGGGTAAAACGAGAAGGGCGCCCCTCTGATGATGCGGTTTTAAAGGCTCGACTAATTGATCGCTCAATTCGCCCCCTTTTTCCTAAAGATTTTAGGCAGGAAGTTCAAATAATTGTTACTCTTCTTTCCGTTGACGGCGTGAATCCGCCTGATATTTTGGCTGCTTTGACTACCTCTGCCGCTTTACACATTTCGCCTGTTCCCTGGAGTGGACCAATTTCCGCTCTAAGAATAGGTTATATTCCAGCCAATGGCGGGCAGGGTTCTTTTATTGTTAATCCTGATGAAGAAGATGAAAAATATTCAATTTTAGATTTAGTGGTTTCATCGACACAGGAAAAAGTGGTAATGATTGAAACGAAGGCAGAAGAGTTAGATGAAAATCTTATTATTGAAGGAATTGCTTTAGCTAAAAAAGAAGGAAAAAAAATTATTGATTTTATTGAAGACTTAAGAAAAAAAGCCGGTAAGCCGAAGATTAATTTTGCTCAGGAAGGAAAAGAAGAAAAAATTATTAAAATATTGCGCCAAAATTTTAAAAAAGAGATTAATGACTTGGTTTTAAAAAAAGCCGAAAAAGAGTTTGATGATGATGAGACTCTTGAGATAGTGGCAAATAGTGTTTTGGAAAAATATAAAGATGAGTTTGAAAAGAAAGAAATTATTAAAGCAGTTGATTATTTAACTAAAGAAAGTATTCGTCAAAAAATTTTAAAGGAAAGAAAAAGGATTGATGGAAGAGGACCCGATGAAATTAGACCGCTTTCCGCTGAGGTTTCGGTTTTGCCCCGGACTCATGGATCCGGTCTTTTTCAGCGTGGGGAGACTCAGGTTTTATCGGTTGTCACCTTGGGTGCACCAACACTGGAACAATTAATTGAAAGCCCGGAAGGTGAGGAGGCAAAAAGATATCTTCATCATTATTATATGCCTCCTTATTCCGTAGGCGAAGTAGGACGAATGGCTTTTCCATCAAGAAGAGAAATTGGACATGGAGCTTTGGCGGAAAAAGCTTTAGAGCCGGTTTTACCATCAGAGAAAGAATTTCCTTATACAATCCGGGTTGTTTCTGAGGTTTTATCTTCCAACGGTTCAACCTCGATGGCTTCAGTTTGTGGATCGACTTTAGCTTTAATGGATGCCGGTGTTCCGATTAAGGCGCCGGTGGCTGGAGTTGCTATGGGTTTGGTTTCTTTATCTGAACAAAACTACGTGATTTTGACCGATATTATGGGTGTTGAAGATTTTGCTGGTGAGATGGATTTTAAAGTAGCAGGAACAGGTGAGGGAGTTACCGCAATTCAATTGGATGTGAAAAATGCCGGTTTAACAGATAAAATGATTAAAGAAACTCTGGAAAAAGCAAAAGTTGCCCGTTTGAAGATTCTTGAAGTGATTAAAAAAACCATTCCTAAACCACGTAAAGAGCTTTCACAGTACGCACCAAAAGTTTTGGTTTTAACCCCGCCGGAAGATAAAATTGGTGATATTATCGGTCCGGGCGGAAAAACAATCCGTAGTCTTACTGCCAAAACCGGAGTTGATATTAATATTGATGATCAGGGTAAGGTAAGTATTACCGGTTTAGATAAAAAGAAAGTTGAGCAAGCAGCAGCTTTGATTGAAAATATGATTCGGGAGGTAGCAGTCGGTGAGGTTTTCACCGGTGAGATAAAAAAACTTTTTCCTTTTGGTTTTTTGGTGGAAATCTTTCCGGGAAAAGAAGGATTAGTTCATGTTTCACGGATGGGAATGGGATTTGTTCGCGACCCATCACGTTTTGTTAAAGTTGGTCAGAAGGTAAAAGTCAGGGTTTTTGAAATCGATAAACAAGGAAGAATTAATCTTCAACTGATTAAATAATTGATTTTGTTTATTTTCTTCGTTAAAATTAAATTTATATGGCAAGAAAGAGGCTTTTGCGATTACCATTTTTGAAGATAAAAATTAATCGCCAAACAGTGTTTAATCTTTTTGGTTTTTTGTTGATTGGTGTTTCAGGTATCATAGGAATTTCTTTTATAAATTTTTTTTCTTCCGAAAATGAAGGAAAGATTTTATATCAATTAAATCAATTTTTAATCAAAAAGTTTGCCGGATTAGCTCTATTTATTCCATTAATTCTTCTTTTTTTAGCCACACATTTTTTTAATACCAAAAAATTAAAGATTATAAAAATTAATATTACTGCAGGGTTAATTCTAATTTTTATTTCTTTTTTGGGAATTTTCCAGTCAGGTCAATATGGAAAGTTAATTTATGATAATTTACGAATGGATTTTTCTTCAATTGGAGCCTTTTTGATTCTTTTTACGACTTTGATTATGGGATTAGTTTTATTTTTTGATACCTCGGTTGACTTTTTATTTATTTTGCTCGGAAAACTGATTAAAACTTTTTTTTTGTTCATTAAAAATTATTTATTAAAAAATATTTTTTCAAAGAAACCAAAAATTAAAGAAAAAAAAGATTTTATTGAAGAAAAAAAGCAACCGCTTTTTCCAACAGAGAAAAAAGTTGGTATTAATACTTTTTCAACAGCCCCAGTAAAAACAAATAAAGAAGAATTAATTACCATAAAGCCTTTATCTTCGTCACAAAAAACAAACTGGGTTTTTCCATCACTGTCGATTCTTTCTGATATTTCACAAAATAAAGCCGATCGCGGTGATGTGGCAAGAAATGCTGATATTATTGAAAAGACCTTAGACAGTTTTGGTATAAGGGCAAGAGTTGAGGAGGTAAATCCCGGTCCGACTGTGACTCAGTACGCGTTAAAGATTGCGGAAGGAACAAAACTTTCAAAAATTACCGCTTTGGCTAATGATTTGGCTTTGTCACTGGCAACCCCCACAGGAACCGTGAGAATTGAAGCGCCGATCCCGGGGCGTTCTTTGGTGGGGATTGAAATTCCCAATGTTCGACCCGAAATTGCCAGTTTAAAAAATATTTTATCCACCCCAATTTTTAGTGAAAACACTGATCCTTTGCTTATTCCTTTGGGTTTGGATGTTTCTGGTAATCCTCAAGCCGCATCAATTGCTAAAATGCCTCATGTGTTGATTGCCGGCGCAACCGGATCGGGAAAATCTGTTTTACTTAACGCCTGGATTTCCACCTTCCTTTTTAGAACCAAACCTGAAGATTTGCGATTAATTTTAGTTGATCCTAAAAGGGTTGAGCTGACTTTGTACAATGGGATTCCCCATCTTTTATCGGAGGTAATTGTTGAAGCAAAACAGATAATTTCTGCCCTGCAATGGACCGTTTCTGAGATGGAAAGTCGTTATAAAGAGTTTGCCAAGGTTAAAGCGCGGAATTTGGAAGGCTACAATGCTTTGCCTGATGTTGAAAAAAAACCATATATTATTTTTATCATCGATGAGTTGGCTGATCTGATGATCTTTGCCGCAAGAGATGCTGAGGATTTAATTACCCGGATTGCTCAGATGGCGCGAGCGACCGGAATTCATTTGGTTTTAGCCACCCAAAGGCCTTCGGTTGATGTGATTACTGGTTTGATGAAAGCTAATATTCCAACAAGAATTGCTTTTAATGTTTCCTCGATGATTGATTCGCGGGTAATTATCGATATGCCCGGAGCCGAAAAGCTTTTGGGGCGTGGGGATATGCTTTATTTGCCTCCGGATCAAGCCAAGCCAAAAAGAATTCAAGGGCCATTTATTTCGGAAAAAGATGTCCAAAAATTGGTTGAATTTATCAAAGTTAACAATCCACCAGTTCATTACACTACTGAAGTAGTTGAACAAAAAGTTAATGTTGGCAGCCACGGAATTTCAGGATCTTTTGTTGACGAGGGAGATAAGGATCCTCTTTTTGAGGAAGTGGTAAATCTGATTATTCATCAAGACTACGCTTCCGCCTCTTTTTTGCAAAGAAAGTTTAAGATTGGTTATGCCCGAGCGGCCCGGATTTTGGATCAGCTGGAGGCGGCTGGTTATATTGGTCCGGCTGAAGGTTCAAAGCCGCGCGAGGTGATAAAAAGGATGATAAGCAATGAAAGTAACAATGGTGATATTGAAAATAAAAACGATATCCAAAACTCATAAAATATGAATAATTTTTTTACTCTGAAAGATTTACCATTGGAGGAAAGACCAAGGGAAAGATTATTAAAGATGGGGGAAAGAACACTCTCTACCCAAGAATTGTTGCAAATAATTTTAGGAAAAGGAGTTAGAGGTGAGTCGGTAGCGATAACCGCACAAAAACTTCTTTCGGTTTTTGGAAATTTAGAAAAAATTGCTCAGGCAAGTTTTGAGGAATTAAAGTCAATTCGAGGCATCGGTTTAGCTAAGGCAGCTCAAATTAAAGCTGCGTTTGAAATTGGTCGACGACTTTATAGTCAAACCTCTTCTTATAAAAGTAAGGATTTAAATAATCCCAAAAAAGTTTTTCATTTAATTAGAGATAAACTGACTGATTATCATAAAGAACATTTTTATTTAATTGTTTTAAATACTCGTAATTACTCAGTGGCTGAAGTATCAATTGGTATTTTAAACAGCAGTCTTGTTCATCCGCGGGAGGTATTTGTCGAGGCAATAAAAAATCATGCAGCGTCGATTATTTTAGTTCATAATCATCCATCCGACGATCCAACCCCATCAAAAGATGATGTTATCCTTACGCAAAAGTTAGTTGCTGCCGGAAAGATTTTAGGGATAGAAGTTACCGATCATATTATTGTGACAAAAAATGAATTTTTTAGTTTTAAAGCCAAAGGTTTAATATAAAAAATAATCATTTTAATTAATAAATTCCAAGAATTGAAAGTATTTATTGGAGATATTTTCTAATATTTTTATTATGTTCTTCCAAGGTTTTTCCATAGTGCATTTTGCCGGTTTTATCAGAAAGATAATACCAATAAGGAGTATTTTCGTCAGCGTCAATGACAGCCTTAATCGAAGCCAAACCGGGATTACAGATGGGCGTTGGCGGTAATCCCTTATTTTTATAAGTATTGTAAGGGGAGTCGATTTCTAAATCCTCTTTGGTTAAATATTTTTTCCACCAAGATTTTTCTTGGGGTTGATAACCTAAGGCATATTGGATTGTAGCATCAATTTGTAGGGGCCAGTCATTTTTTAGTCTTTTTAAAATAATGCTTGCTACTTTTTTTCGATCTTCGTCATATTTTGCCTCTTTTTCTACCATAGATGCAATTTTAATTACTTCTTCCTCAGTTAATCCCTTTTGAATTGATTTCTGGCGGAGACTATCGTTAAAACGGCGATAAAAATTTATATTTAAAATATTGATAATTGCTTGAGCGGTAGCTTCTTTGGGAATAAGATAGGTATCCGGAAAAAGATAACCTTCTTTTGCATATTTTAAAAATTCACTTTCCGGAATGGCAAAATTTTGATTAATAATTTGGGCTATTTCCTCTTTCCTTAAGCCTTCAATAATTGTTACCCAAACATCAAGTGTCCCCTTAGTTAAATTTTTAGCAATTGTTTCTGCGTCCATTGATGGTGATAAGCGAAAATCACCGGCTTGAATTTTTTTTTCATATCCAAGTTTTTTTATCAAGAAATAAAAAACCAAACGATTCCGGATTAGGTTTTGCTGATAAAGATTATTGATGATACTATTTAAACTTTCCCCTCTTTTTATGACAAAGATTTTTGTTTCTTTACTTTTTTTATTCACAGGCAACAATCCTTGTTTATAAAAAAGATAAAG
>Ga0197142_1000259_pt1 | contig 48578 bp, 42 predicted proteins | sample GBS60_MetaG_FD_148614 | JGI IMG/M metagenome (GOLD analysis project Ga0197142, IMG submission 148614) | Sediment microbial communities from Great Boiling Springs, Gerlach, Nevada, United States - GBS 60_MetaG | ecosystem: Environmental > Aquatic > Thermal springs > Hot (42-90C) > Sediment... | reverse complement strand
AAGCCGAGCATTCAATCTTATCTTGATGGCTTTGATAGAAAAAAAACCAATGATTTGCTTGTAGAATTTTCATATGGAGGAAAGTCCTATCGCTGTTTAGCCGATTGTATTTTTGTTGTTAAAGATTGAACCACTTAACTCATGACTACAGAACCTTTTGGAAGATTAGACATGGCTTCTGAAATCCGAGAGTGTATTCTGCCATTTTACCTATCTTGTCGCAAGAGACTTCATTGAGATAACACGCTTTGACATGAATCCATCGCCAAAATCCAAAAAGTTGGTTGAGAAAGCCCAAGCAAAAGCAAAGCCATCGGCGTTGCGCGAGTGGTTGAATGCCGCTGTGTTTGCCGTTGTTGCTGCGTTTCTCATCAACACGTTTTTGTTTCAAAATTACAATGTGCCCACAGGCTCGATGGAGCGCACGATTTTGCCCGGCGATTTTCTTGTCGTGAGCAAACTCACTTACGGACCGCGCTTGCCGATTATCGGCTATCGCTTGCCCGGCTTTACTGACGTGAAGCAAAACGATATTGTGGTGTTCATTCAGCCGCGCACTGAGGAAAATTATGTGAAGCGATGCGTTGCGATTGCGGGTCAAACGCTTGAAATCAGAAATCGCGTGATGTATGTCGATGGTGTCGAGTCTCCTTTGCCTGAACATGGGCAATTTATTGGCGAGCCTTTGCCGCCGAACTATCCCGACCCTGCTATTTTTCCCCGATATGCACCTTACAATAAGGATCACTACGGTCCGATTCGCATCCCCAAAAAAGGCGATACGCTCACGCTCAATGCACAGAACTACGAATACTATCGCTATCTTTTGGAGTATGAAGGACATCAAGCGCGTTTGATTAACGGACAAGTTATCGTTGATGGCAAGCCGACCTCGACATACATTGTTCAGCAGAATTACTACTTCATGGTTGGCGACAATCGAGACAATTCGCTCGACTCGCGCTTCTGGGGCTATGTGCCTGAAAAGAACATTCTGGGCTCGCCGCTCTTCATTTATTGGTCGTGGAATCCTGACTTGCCACTTTACAACATCTTCGGAAAACTTGCCTCAGTTCGATGGAGCCGAATCGGAACAATCGTGAAATAGAACCCACGAGCGATGCACCCGCTGCGCTGAACGCCAATGAACCCTCTGTAACCATGAGTCAAGAAAAGCATGGGTGGCGCGATTGGTTGGAAATCTTGCTCTTTGCAATCGTTATTGCGCTTGTGTTGCGCGGTTTTGTCATGGAAGCCTATTGCATTTCTTCATCCTCCATGGAAAACACGTTGCTTGTCGGTGACTTTGTGCTTGTCAATAAGTTCATTTACGGTGTGCAAATTCCTTTCACAGATGCACGATTACCCGCTCTCAAAGCTATTGCGCCTGGGGATGTAGTGCTCTTCAAGTTTCCACGCGATAAAAACCTTACCTTCATTAAGCGGTGTGTAGCCGTTGCTGGTCAAACGGTTGAAGTCAAAAACAAAGTGGTCTTTGTCAATGGTCTCGAGCAAGCGCTTCCGCCTGAAGCAAAATTTACCGATACCCTTGAGCCTATGGGCAAGCACGATGATGCAATTTTTCCATCATTTTCAACTTTCAATCGCGACCATTACGGCAAGGTGCGCGTGCCTCGAAAAGGCGATATCCTTCGGCTTGATGAGCAGTCGTTTTATCTCTACAAATTTCTACTGGAAGATGAGGGACACACTGCCAGCCTCATGGGCGGAACGGTTTATGTAGACGGCAAGCCCACAGCCACCTATGAAGTTAGGCAGAACTATTATTTTATGCTTGGCGATAATCGGGACAATTCGCATGATTCGCGCTACTGGGGTTTTGTGCCTGAATCACACATCATTGGGTCAGCCTTGATGATTTATTGGTCGTGGAATCCTGACGCTCCTACTTTTTTCGAGAAATGGCAAACTGTGCGCTGGGAAAGAATCGGGCGTATTGTTCATTAACCTAAACTTGAACTGTCTTGCAGTTGTGAACAGGCTTTTTTTCACACTTTTTTCTTTGACCTCGCTGACGCTTTATGCGCAAGGGTCGCTGTATTCTACTTTCGGAATTGGCGACCTTGTGTATTTGCCTTCGTCTCAATCGGGTGGCATGGGCTATGTGGGTGTTGCAGTTCCAAGTTCGCTTTACATCAATCGCATCAATCCTGCGTTGCTTTCAGCCATTCACACAACGCGCATTGTGGGCGATTTGGCTTATACAGGCTTTTCGGCACGCGGCAATCTTGGCTCAACCTATCAGGCTTTTACGGGCTTCAACGGTGCGGGCTTCGCTGTGCCAATTTGGAAGAGCGTTTTTGCTACTGGGCTTTATCCTTACTCGAGGCTTGACTACAACCAACGACAAACTGGGCGACTTGAACTGCCTGAAACTGACACTGTTGCGTTTGAATACCGCTATCGCGGCATTGGCGGCTTAAACACCGTTCCGCTTGCGCTAGCATTTACACCCTACACCAGTCGCCTTAGAGGCACGCTTCGGCTTGGCGTTGCATTAAACTTTTTGTTCGGCACCTTTGAGCGAACTCGCGAAACTTTTCTTGGCGGCGCCCTTCAAGCACAACTTGTCAGTAGCCTCGAAGAGCGCGCATCAGGCACAACCATGACCATTGGCGGCTCTTACACCAAACCACACCTGTTCGCTTCCACTGACTTGCTTACCTTTGGCGCTTCTTTTACCACTGCCGCAACTTTGAACGGCGAGCGACGCAACTTTTTGAGCGGCAATGGCATGGCCGACACACTCCGAAGTCCCACCCGCACGGTTAGAGTGCCCTCGACACTCATCTTAGGCATATCATATTTGAGTGACTCTTACTTGCTTGGGCTCGATGTTGCCATGCAGAATTGGTCGGCATTTGAATACTTCGGCGAGAGTGTTTCATACACTCAGCGTTCCTTCCGTTTTGGCATTGGTGGCGAAAAACTCTCCAGCCTTGAACGGCGCGCGGGCTTTTTTCAACGCTTGGCTTATCGGGCTGGGATGTATTACTACCAAACACCGCTTCGCCTTGCAGGCGTCGCCATTGATGAAATTGGTATCACGGCGGGCGTCAGCATTCCTGTCTCAAACGAATTCTCGCGCCTTGACATAAATCTTGAATACGCGGTGCGCGGCACAACAGCGCAGAACCTCATTCGTGAAAACATCTTCCGCCTACGCTTTGCGCTCAACGCAGGCGAATTGTGGTTTCAAAAACGAAAAATTGAGTAACCCACAACGACCATGGACACTTTCTACAACTACATCGGCGGCAAGTGGAAACCTTCTTCATCGAAGCAAACTTTTCTCAACATCAACCCTGCCAATACCGACGACATCATCGGCGAGTTTCCTGAATCCAATGCTGACGATGTTCGCGAAGCAGCAGAAGTGGCACGCCAGGCTTACCAAACATGGCGACTTGTACCGGCACCTAAACGCGGCGATATCATCCGCAAAGCCGGCATGATTTTGGAAGCGCGCAAAGAAGAAATCGCCCGGGAAATGACGCGCGAGATGGGCAAACCCTTCACCGAAACCAAAGGCGATGTGCAAGAAGGCATCGACACTGCCTACTACGCTGCTACCGAAGGCCGACGACTCTTCGGATACACTGTTCCCTCTGAACTCTCGAACAAATTTGCGATGAGTGTTCGCCAACCCATCGGCGTAGCCGGGTGCATCACGCCTTGGAACTTCCCGCTCGCCATTCCATCATGGAAAATTTTTCCCGCGCTTCTCTGTGGCAATACGGTTGTCTTCAAGCCCGCAATGGAAACGCCGAAAACCGCGCACACTTTCGTTGAAATTTTGATTGAAGCGGGCGTTCCCGAAGGCGTTATCAATTTGGTTCACGGCGGCGATGAAGCCGGCAAAGCCGTTGTCGCTGACCCCAATATCAACCTAATTTCCTTTACAGGCTCATCGCAAACCGGTGCGATTGTCGCACAAAATTGCGCAAAGCAACATAAGCGCGTCTCGCTTGAAATGGGCGGCAAAAATGCCGTTGTGCTGATGGACGATGCCGATTTGAACCTCGCGCTCGACGGCGTGCTGTGGGGCGCATTCGGCACAACTGGACAACGCTGCACCGCCACCAGCCGATTGCTCCTGCACGAAAAAATTCACGATACCTTCGTTGAAATGCTCCTTAAACGCGTTGAGAAACTCAAACTTGGCGATGGAAACTGTGAAGGCGTTGATGTCGGTCCCGTGATTAATCAAGCCCAACTCGAGCGCATTTTGAATTACATCGAGATTGGAAAAAGTGAAGGCGCAACGTGCCTCATCGGCGGCAAACGCGCCACAGGAAAAGGATTAGAGAAAGGCTACTTCATCGAACCCACCATTTTCATCAATGTCAAACCCGAACACCGCATTGCGCAAGAAGAAATTTTCGGACCTGTGCTTTCGGTCATCAAGTTCAACACCTTTGATGAAGCGGTTCAGATTCTCAACGGCGTGCGCTATGGGCTTTCGTCTTCGCTTTACACGCAAAATGTCAATCTTGCGTTCCGTGCGATGCGCGATTTTGAAGCGGGCATTACTTACATCAACGCGCCTACGATTGGCGCAGAAGCGCATTTGCCTTTCGGAGGCATCAAAGAAACAGGGAACGGACATCGTGAAGGCGGTTGGCAGGTCTATGACTTTTTCAGCGAAACAAAAACGATTTATGTCGATTTCAGCGGCACACTCCAACGCGCACAAATCGATAACTATGATACCTAAACGACTTACTTGACCAGCATCAATTTGCGCGTCTCTGAAAACTCGCCTGCTTTGAGTGTGTAAAAATAAACGCCGCTGGAAAGATTTTCGGCTGAAAACTGAACGCGATGCATGCCTGCGCTTTGCGGCTCATTCACCAAGGTTGCGATCTTGCGCCCCAGCACATCATAGACGGAAAGTTCGACCGAACTCGGCTTCGCTAACTCATACTCAATCGTGGTGCTGGGGTTAAACGGATTTGGATAGTTTTGAAGCAATCGGTATTGATAGCGTTGATGCTGAAGTTTCTCGTTGTAAGAGAGCGTAATCGGAAATCGCAAGACCCAGCCGTTTTTGTCAACTTCCAGCGATGTCGGTCGCTCGTTGAAGGTAAAGGTGAAAACGGTATCGCGTGAGCGCACCCAGACACGCTCAATGGCTGTAGCCGAGTTCTGAAATTGGAAGAAAAGCTCGAGTGGGGTCTTGAAGGTTTGTCCTGCTTGTGTTTGTTGCACGCGCACGGTTGCACGCCATTGATTGCCCACTGATGTCCGCGACCAAGTGACATTGAAACGTGGCGCGCCTGTTCCATAGACCCATTGCTGAAAGAAATCCTCTAACGACTCACCGTAGAGCGATTCCGCAACGGCTTTGAACTGCGCCGTGTTTGCCGTGCTATACTTGAACTGTTCGCCGTAGACTTTGAGAATCTGAAAGAAGAGACTATCGCCACACCAGAACCGCAACTGATGCAAAACCCACGCGCCTTTGCCATAGACTTCATCAATGAAATACGGCGGCGGCGGATTGTAGACCGCATTCGGCCACTGATTCGGACGCAGGCGGCTCTGCATATAGTTGTAAAGCCCTGTAAAGCCTTGCAGTTGTTCGCGCCACAAGGCTTCGGTGTAAGTTGCAAATCCTTCATTGAGCCATAAATCCGCAAATGTCTCGCACGTGACCATATTCCCCCACCAGTGATGCGCTAATTCATGCACAATCAAGTTCTGACTCGAAAGCGAATTGCGATGCAGAATGCTTAATGTTTGATGCTCCATGCCTCCATATGCAAACGGACGCACCGCCGCTTGACCATATTTTTCAAACGGATACAAAATCTGAAATCGATTCTCGCACATTGCCAACATTGCTGGCAGAACGCTAAACCACTGTTGCGCCGACGGCACATCGCTTGCCCAAACATAATTTTCCGTTACCAGCGTATCGCCCGACGGACGCACATAGTAGGTATCAAACTTCTGATAATTGGAAACCGCAAAGCACATCAAGTAGGTCGTAATGGGGTAATCTGTTTTCCAGTGGTATGTGCGTGTGTTGTTCGGGTTGGTCGTGAGATTTATGAGTAGCCCATTGCTTGCGGCAACAAATCCTTGCGGTACGGTGAGTTTCATTTCCATTGTGGCTTTGTCGTAAGGCTCATCGAAGCACGGCATCCAGTAGCGTGCATCAAACGGTTCAGACATGGTATAAGCCAATGCGCCAAAGCCTGTCTGCGACGGCGTGTAGTAGTAGTAACCGTAACTTGGTGAATTGACTTGATATTGAATCGCAATCGTGACAGTATCTTCTTGGCGAAGCCATTGCGGAAAGGTGATGTAAAGCGAATCGGTGCGTGAAAACGTGAGCGGCTCGGTCTGTGCATTTCTTTCCCAAACGACCGATTGAATCGTCATCTGATTTGCATTGAGCGCAATTCGATTGATGGAATCACGCTGAACGCGAAACGTGATTCGGTTTTTTGCTGTGAAGGAAGAACTCATCGGCAAGTTGATGTCTAAATCGTATTTCAAAATGTCAATGGGTCGTGTGTGCAAACGCGAAAAAACGCTGTGAACGGTTGGACGAAGCAAGTTCGTAAGCGATTGACGGCGCAAGTAAGCCTCGCGTTCCTCTAATTGAATCAATTCGCTCTGCTGTGCCTTGATTGAAAAAAGGGAAGCAAAGAGTAAGAAAGATAAGGTTAGTCGTTTCATCTTTGTTGGTTTTGTGTAAATTGATCTTCTGAATTTGCACATTTTCACTCAATCCATGAAACTTGTTCTTGTCGGTCCTGCTTACCCGCTTCGTGGCGGCAATGCGCTCACGCTCGGCTATTTAGCCGAAGCCCTTTCTGCCGAACACGATGTTCACATCATTTCATATTCGCGGCTTTATCCTAAACTTCTCTTTCCCGGCACACGCATGGAAGATGTGAGCAAAACGCCAATGAAGCCCACCAATCCTGACAAGACGTACGTTCTCATCGATTGCATCAATCCAATATCGTGGAAGCGAACGGCAGATGTTATCAATCGACTTAAACCCGATATGCTGGTGATGCAGTGGTGGAACTCCTTTTTCGGCGTGGCACATCGCACGATTCTTTCCTTTGTCGACAAGCGGATTCCGATTTTCTACATTCCTGAAAACATCGTCTCGCACGAAGCCAGTGTCGTGAATTTGTTTCTCACCAAACTTGCGCTCTCCAAAGCCGATTACTTCTTGTCGTTCTCGCATAGCGTTGCCGAAGGCGTGAAATCGCTTTATCCGAACAAGCCTGTTTATGAAGCGCAACTTCCGATTTTTGATTGCTTTCATCTTGAACCTGATTTTGACAAAGTTGCTTTTGCTCAATCGCTTGGCTTAAAGAAGAACGTGATTCTTTTTTTCGGATACATTCGCGAATACAAAGGCTTGATGACGCTTCTCGATGCCATGCCTGAAATTTTGAAGCGAATCGGTAATGACACGACGCTCTTGATTGTCGGCGAATTTTATGACAAGCGCGAAAAGTATGATGCAAAAATTCACGCGCTTGGAATTTCGGATCATGTGAAAGTGGTAAGCGAGTTTGTTCCGAATGAAGAAGTAGGGCGATATTTTTCAGTGAGCGATGTGGTGGCAATGCCGTATCACTCCGGCACGCAGAGCGGCATTTTGAGCATTGCATACAGTTTCCGAAAGCCCGTCGTGATTACGAATGTTGGCGGCATTGCAGAAACCGTGATTGAAGGCGAAACAGGCTTCATCGTTGAGCCGCGCAACCCGATGGCTCTTGCTGATGCGATTGAGAAGTTTTACAATGTCAAATCGTCTGTCAATTTCGAACAAAATATCTTACGTGTGGTGAGCGCGAACAACTTTGCCAAAACGTTGCAGGTGTTTCGCGAATTGGAATTTGAACTAAAATTCAGATAAAAATGAGTATCACATCTATACCAACTTGTTTAAACGACATCAAAGATTATTTAGTCTCACAAAACTTACAATTATCATCAGAATTGGTTGATGGAAGAATTAACGCTTCTTTGAATGAGAAAGAATTGCTTAATTGTATCATCAGAGCTTTTAAGATTCAAATACCGAAAAAGGAAAGACAATGGTTTGATTTTGCTGTTGAAACGGATAATGAATTTTACCCCGTAAACATAAAAGTAACAGAAACAACTCACGCAGATAACTTAAACTGCAAGCTGGGTATTTATTATGCCTTAACTGGTAAGTTCCCTGATTTTTCAAACGAGATTCCTTGGGCAAAATTCTTCCAAAAACTGAAGGCAGACATAGGTAGCAATAAAGACAAAGATTATTTTTTCTTGGTTTTTAATAAGAATAATAGCTCCGATGTTTTTGTGAACAGTTTGAAAGGTCTTTCCACTTTACAGCCTAATGGTAATAATTTGCCTTTTCAGTGTAAATGGGATGACAATCGCGAGTTCCATTATAGAAACTTTGACGACGCAAAAAGGTTTATTCTTGAATCTTTTGGTCAATCAATAAAGCAGAGAGCTCAAATCTTTTTTGAGTTTAAAAACTCTTTCCCTGAAATACCGATATGAACGTCAAAACGCTTGGGCAAGTCTTCACGCCGGTTTCAATCGTTCAACTGATGCTGTCGCTTCGTCGGCGTTCAGGGCGAGTTTTGGAGCCTTCGTGCGGCGATGGCGCATTCTCAAATCTCATTCCCGACTGCGTTGCGATTGAACTCGATGCCACCAAAGCCCCACGCCACGCACTCGTGATGGATTTCTTCGACTTCCCTCTTTCTGAAACCTTTGAGACAATCATCGGCAATCCGCCTTACGTGCGCTTTCAAGACATCGCTCCCGAAACAAAACAGAAACTCTCGCTTGCGCGCTTCGACGCTCGCACAAACCTTTATCTCTTCTTCATTGAAAAATGCGTTAAGCACCTTACACCGACAGGCGAACTGATTTTCATCACGCCGCGCGATTTTCTCAAAGCCACATCAAGTCGCAAACTCAACGCTTGGCTCTTCACACAAGGCACCATCACCGATTGGATTGAACTTGGCGACAAACGCATCTTCAACGACTACACGCCCAACTGCGCCATCTGGCGTTTTGAAAAAGGCAACTTCTCACGCACAACACATTTCACAGACGAAAACGGAACCAAAGAGACACGCACCTTTTCATGTGCAAATGGACAACTGCTTTTTCTCAAAGCCGATTACACCGTTCCGTTCAGCGAAGTCTTTTTCGTGAAGGTCGGCGCGGTCAGCGGTGACGACGAAATTTTCACCAGCCACGAATTTGGGAATCGCGACTTTGTTTGCTCCACAACTGCCAAAGATGGCAAAACCCGCCGAATGATTTTTAACCTCAAACACCCCTCGCTTGAACCCTTCAAAACGCGCTTGCTTTCGCGCCGCATCAAATTGTTTGATGAATCGAACTGGTGGACTTGGGGACGGCTTCACTATCAAAGTTCCGAAAAGCGGCTCTATGTGAATTGCAAAACTCGGAATCCGCGTCCGTTTTTCCTTCACCCGTGCAACGACTACGACGGCTCGGTGCTTGCCATTTTCCCAAAACAGCAAGCGGCTGACTTGAACACGCTTTGCACGATGCTGAACGACGTCGATTGGCGAGAACTCGGCTTTATGTGCGACGGACGGTTTTTATTTTCGCAACGCGCCTTAGAGCAATGCTTCTTACCCGATGCCTTCCGCAACTTTGCGACGCGCTCACATCTCTTTGAACAGAGAGGCATGGCTTCGTATTTCAGTGATACTCCTTTTGAAAGAAGCCTTTGAAAGCGTTATGTTTCTGCCTCTAAACATTTACACATGGACTCGCAAAAGCCTATCGTTTATATCTGCACGAACCTTCGCTCCGAAACTTCGCCAAAGCCCTCATGCGCTCGGCGCGGTTCAGAAAAGTTTTTAGAGATTTTCAAACAAGAACTCAAAGCCAATCACTGCGAGCATCTGATTGACGTTGAAAACAGCAGTTGTCTCGGTGCGTGCGAAGAAGGCCCAACCGTGATGTTTTTTGAAGAGCAAATTTGGTATGGCAACGTTCAAGCCGAAGACATTCCAAGAATCGTGAGGGAGCATATCAAGGAAGGAAAACCTGTTAAAGAACTTTTCATCAAACGCTTGATGCAACGGCGGCGATTGGCGTAGTTATCGGAACACTTCGGCTAATGGCACTTCAATGCCGAGTTGCTTATCCATTAAAACCTGATGGTCTCGATACACTTCGTAAGTTGTTGCGTTTTCAAAGACATAGATGCTCTTCAAACGCGGAATAACTATCCAACATGACTTTACACCGTGTTCAAAATACTTTTGCACTTTATCGATAAGGCTATCCAATGTTTGAGAAGCGGAGAGAATTTCGATAGCGCAAAGTGGCGGGCGAGTTACTTTTGCTTCATCTTGCGAAACATCAATGTCAGATTTTGAATAAAGTGAGAGGTCAGGAACAGATTCCCATTCGTTCAACGCAAGGCTTAATTCTGAAAAGCAAAGGTAGTTTGGTTCAAGTTTAGCCAAAAGCACGGCGAGCCTTGTTTGAACGCTCGCATGAAGTAGTGATGGTATTGGTTTGCCTCGTTCAAGTTGATATTCGGAAATGCTTGGCGCAACCTCTTGCATGTTATCAAATGTTAATTTTGATTGAACTTACAAAATTCGCATCATTCCAAGCCGCGCGCACCACTGCGCGGCACTTCTTTACAACACAAAAAACAGGAGACCTACAATGGCACTTCAAGTTGGCGACCTTGCGCCCGATTTTGAACTCGATTCCACCGACGGCACAAAGGTAAAACTATCCGATTTTCGCGGAAAGAAACATGTGCTTCTTTCATTTTATCCGCTTGATTTTACGCCTGTCTGCACGGCGCAAAATTGCTCTTACTCGCAAGACTATCAACGCTATGAACAACTCGGCGTTGTGGTGCTTCCGATTTCTGCCGATTCCAAATTTGCACATCAAGCGTTCCGCGAGAAATACAACATGCAACATCACTTGCTTTCTGACATTCATCGCGACGCTATCAAAAAGTATGATGTTCTTTTTGAACCGCTGAATGTCAGCAAACGCGCTTATTTCCTTGTCGGAATGGACGGCAGAATCAAGTGGTTTCACATTGAAAAAGAACTCAAAGACAGTCGCACCGATGATGAACTCATTGCGGCTATCAAGCAAGCCTTGAACTTGAATTAAATCCGTATCCTCGCTCTGAACGCCTTGGTGTGTCGGGGCGAGGCTCTATTTTTGCAGTTAGCTTCATTCAAAAAAATCACACATGGCAAAACTCATTCTTATTCGGCACGGCGAATCGCAATGGAATTTGGAAAATCGTTTCACAGGTTGGGTTGATGTGCCTTTGACCGATAAAGGTCGACGCGAGGCTCGCGAGGCAGGCGAAAAAATTAAATCTATTCCGATTGATTTCGGCTACACGTCGGTGCTGTATCGCGCGATTGAAACGCACATTTTGGTGCTGACTGCGGCAGGACAGCTCGAGCGTGTTCCAACCTATTTCAACAAAGCCCTTAATGAACGCCACTACGGCGCACTGCAAGGACTCAACAAAGCCGAGACCGCTCAAAAATTTGGCGAAGAGCAAGTCAAAATTTGGCGACGCAGTTATGACATTCCACCGCCCGCCGATAAAACTGACCTTAATCCCGATGGCTACACCGAAAGCCTTAAAGACACGGCGGCGCGCGCCATTCCTTATTTTGAACAAGAAATTTTGCCGAAAGTGGTTTCAGGAAAAAATGTGCTCGTCTCTGCGCACGGCAACAGTCTGCGCGCGATTGTGATGAAACTCGATAACCTCACCAAAGAACAAGTCTTGGAACTGAACATCGCTAACGGCGTTCCGATTGTTTATGACTACGAGGGCGAACGAATCGTGAAGAAGGAAATTTTGAGTTAGAGACTTGGGAAGAGATGGTTTTTGGGTTCTGAACGAAACGCGCTGTGGTGTAATTACGGCTGATTTTGTCCTTGATATTGGTTGGGTTTGATATAAGATGTTTTGTCTGTATTCAAATGTTTTTCTCGATGCCCGCAAGCATTTGAACCTAATACTGACTTGTTGAGTCTTGTCTCGTATAGCATTTGCTAAGTTATGCGAAAGAAATCAACGGAAAGTCTTTGAGTTTTTTGAACGTATTGCCCAACATAAGTAGGAATTAGAAAAGCCAATTTCTCGAACTTTTCATATTCCAAAGACTAATATCAATTTTTATTGGGTATAATAGCCATTTAAACGTCGTTTAAAAGTGTTTTTTTCACTAATTGTATCTGTCTATAACCGCCCTGACGAGGTGCGAGAACTTCTGAAAAGTATTGAAAAGCAAATTTTTGACAGACAAAAGATTTCTTTTGAGGTGCTGGTAGTAGAAGATGGCTCCACGCTAAAAGCCGAAGAAGTCATTAAAGATTTTGCTCAAAACCTGAATATTCGGTATTTTTTCAAAGAAAATACAGGGCAAGGATTTAGCCGAAATTATGCCTTTAAGTATGCTAGAGGTGATTATTTCATTATCCTTGACTCCGATTGCCTGCTGCCCCCCAATTACCTGCAAAACATCTACAATCATTTGCAACACACACCTTTAGATGCTTTTGGCGGGCCCGACACTGCCCATGAAAGTTTTACCGATACCCAAAAAGCCATTAACTACGCAATCACTTCGCTGTTCTCGACAGGCGGGGTCAGAGGCAACAAATACTCTGTCGAAAAGTTCAGACCACGCAGCTTCAATATGGGCATTTCAAGGAAAGTGTGGGAAACGATAGGCGGTTTTGCTCTCACGAGAATGGGCGAAGATATTGAGTTCAGTATTAGGATTGAAAAAGCTGGCTTTCGCATTGGGCTTATTCCCGATGCTTTTGTGTATCATAAACGCCGAAAAAATTTCAAAGAATTCTACAAACAACTGCATTCTTTTGGTAGAACTAGAATTGACCTTTGGCGTCTCCACCCTGATGAATTCAAATTCGTGCATTGTCTTCCTGCTTTGTTTGTTCTATTTTTGTTCAGCATTCCGTTTGTGTTTTTACTAAATACACGTGTAGGCATCTTGATGATTTCGGCCTTGGGACTTTACTTGGGGTTGATTTTCATAGATGCTCTTTTCAAAACAAAAAATCTTAAAATTTCCGCAATGGCTTCTTGGGCTGTGTTGGTACAACTCACAGCCTACGGCATAGGCTTTCTAACGGAAATCTTTCAACCAACAAAGAGATAAACTATTGTTTCTAATTTGCAATATGCAACTTGATACACAAACATACCAACTATTTAGGGAGCTGCAACGCAACGAGAAGTATAAACGCGTTTTGTTGATACTTCACTTGGCACATATCACCCAACATCAGCGGGAATTAGAACAGCCAAGGTCTTGGGCTTTCATATTCCAAAAAACATCGCCAACGGCGTTCCGATTGTTTATGACTACGAGGGCGAACGAATCGTGAAGAAAGAGATTTTGAATTAAATGACTTGGGAAGAGGCGATTCTTTGGGTTTTGAATGAGAAGCGCGGCGTTGCGTCTTTGCGTGATTTATACAGCCGCGTTCCCTCTCTCTTAACTCAAACACAAACAAGGGATACCGCTCATAGTATTCGCGCCTATCTTCGCCGATTAAAGCATAAGCACCTTATCAAGCAAGTCGGGCTGTCGCTTTACGCACTCCGTGATGTCTCGCCTGAAAATCCGTTTTATGAAATCGCACTTTCAGAAAGTCGTGTTGAAGATGCGTTATCGAAACTTCCCAAGAACGCCGTTCACGGATTCATTGAAGGAATGTTGGTTGATTTAGGAAATTTTATTGGCTCTGAAACCTACACGCCCGACAAGCATGTTGTTTTTAATGGAAAGCCTTTGAACGAACTATGCTCTCAACGCCGTTTGCCAAACTTCACATACAAAGAAATTGTTGAATCGACCGCAATGATCGATGTGATATGGTTACAAGACGGATTCCCAATCAAGACCTTTGATGTCGAGCAGACAACGGACTTCAAATCAGCGTTACTTCGCGTTTATCAATTACGCTATTTCAATACGCAGTTTTTTGTGGTCGCTCCCGACAGTCGCCGAAAGGCTTATCAAAAGCGACTGCTTCTTAAACCGTTTATTGAGATTCAGCACGCTGTTCGTTTTCTTTCCTATCAAGAGGTTTATGACACTTATCGGAATGTGGCGCACATTAAGCCCACGATGAAAAACAATCGTATTTTTCAATAACACACATGGCAACCAACAACGAACACGCTGCGTCAGGCAACGGCAAGCCCAAAGGCTTTCAAATGCAAGCCGATACAGTTTCCGGCAATGCGTTTGATTTGCCCTTGCTTAAACGGCTTTTTAGATATGTGCGACCGTATCCGCAGTTGCTTTTTGCCGCTGTGGCTTTGACAATTCTTGGCGCGCTTCTCTCGCCGCTTCGCCCCTACATCACCAAACTGGCGATTGATAATCACATTGCGATTGGCGACACACAAGGTTTGTTTTATATGAGCCTCGTTTTTCTTGCTGTTGTTGTGCTTGAAGTCGTGATACAGTTTGGCAATACTTATTTCACACAACTTTTAGGACAAAAAGCCGTGATGCAACTCAGGCTCGACATTTTCAAGCACCTTCAAAACCTTGCACTCAAATTCTTCGACCGTAATCCGATTGGTCGCTTGATAACACGCGCTACAAATGATGTTGAAACGCTCAACGAAATGCTTTCAAGCGGGCTTGTCGCACTGCTTGGCGATGTGTTTCAACTCTCGTTTATTATCGTGATGATGCTCTACACCGATTGGCAACTGACGCTGGTTTCGTTCAGCATTTTGCCGCTTATGCTTTGGGTAACGATGGAGTTCAAAAAGCGTGTGCGTGTGGCGTATCAAGATGTGCGCACGGAAGTCGCTCGCCTTGCCGCATTTCTTCAAGAGCATATCACAGGCATTGCAACCATTCAACTCTTCGGACGCGAGCAAAAGGAATTTGAAAAACACTCGGAAATTAACGCCGCTCACCGCGATGCCAACGTGCGCTCCATTTTTTATTACTCGATTTTCTATCCTGCGATTGAATTGATTTCAGCCATTGCAACCGGGCTTGTCATTTGGTATAGTGCATTAAAAATGCTCAATGCCGATTTAACGCTTGGTGTTGTGGTTGCATTCGTTCAGTATGTTTCGCTTTTCTTTCGCCCGCTTCAAGATTTATCGGATAAATACAACATCATGCAAACCGCCATCACAAGTGCCGAGCGCGTGTTCCGCTTACTTGATGAAAAAGTGTTTATTGAGCCTCCAAAAAATCCGAAGTCACTTGTTAATCCAAAAGGTGAAATTGCCTTTGAGCATGTGTGGTTTGCTTACCACGACGCGCATTGGGTTCTGCAAGATGTCTCTTTCATCGCAAAAGCGGGCGAGCGTGTGGCAATTGTCGGTGCAACGGGTTCAGGAAAATCAACGATGATTTCACTGCTTTCAAAATTTTATGACATTCAAAAGGGACGCATTACGATTGATGGCGTTGACTTGCGCGACTTGACCGAGCAAGAGGTTCGCCGACATATTGGCGTGGTGCTTCAAGATGTGTTTCTCTTTTCGGGAACTATTCGCGACAATATCACACTCGGCAATTCATCTATCACGGAACAGCAAATCAGAGAAGCGGCGGAGCTTGTTGGGGCGGCATCATTTATTGAGAAACTACCGAATGGCTATGACTATCAAGTGCAGGAGCGTGGCGGCGCACTCTCAACTGGTCAGCGTCAACTGATTTCCTTTGTGCGCGCGATGGTCTACAATCCCAAAATTCTTGTGCTTGATGAAGCAACGAGTTCGGTTGACACGGAAACTGAACACTTGATTGAATCCGCATTAGAAAAATTAATGAAGGGACGCACCTGTATCATCATCGCACATCGGCTCTCTACAATTCAACATTGCGATAAAATTCTTGTCATGCACAAAGGCGTTTTGCGTGAGCAAGGCACACATCAACAACTGCTGGCACAGCGAGGCTTATATTACAAACTCTATCAACTGCAATATGCTCCACATCATGCGACCTTCAGCGGTAGTTGACAAATTGAATTGGCACGCCTAAATCCATTGCGAGTAAGGCTTTTTGCACGGCCTGCAGGTCATCAATTTTCTTGCCTGAAACACGTACTTCATCGCCTTGCACTTGTGCCTGCACTTTGAGTTTCATCTCTTTAATCGCTGTTGTGATTTTCTTTGATGTTTCTTTATCAATCCCTTGCTTCAATTTCACTCTTTGCCGCACTGTATTTTGCGCAGCGGGTTCAACTCTTTGAAAGTCTAAGACCTTTAAGGAAATGTTGCGCTTAATGAGCTTTGATTGAAGCATATCTATGACGGCTTTAAGCGTAAATTCGCTTGCTGATTCCAATACCAGTTCCATTTCTTTTTCGTTGAAGTGAATGGCGGATTTTGTGTCTTTGAGGTCGTAGCGCTGTTGTAGTTCTTTTCGCGCTTGGTTGAGCGCGTTATCTAATTCTTGAAGATTGATTTTTGAGACAATATCAAACGAATGTTCTGATGCCATGTTTGCAGTTGGTTGATGTTGATTAATTTTAGCGTGAAAGTCTCGTCAGCAAATACGCTTGTTTCGGAACTCTTCTACTGGACCGCATGGCGATCGCTCTTTCGGTTTTACTCTTGCCAACCCTCTTTACCGATAAGCGGCACAAAGGCAAAGTGGTCTGCAACGGTTTCAATGACTTTGTTGCCTTGTCGGTGGAAAATACACATCTGTTGGGTTTTCGTATTGCCGATAGGAATGATTAATCGTCCATTATCTGCCAGTTGCTCGAGTAAGGGTCGTGGCACATTGGGCGAGCCTGCCGTAACCAGAATGGCATCAAAAGGCTTCATTGCCGCCCAGCCCAGCGTGCCATCGCCAAGTCGTGCATAGACTTTGATGCCAAGTTCCTCGAAGCGCTTGACGGCTTGTTCGTAGAGCACACTTTGACGCTCAATGGTATAGACGCGATACCCTAAGGCATAAAGAATCGCCGCTTGATAGCCCGACCCTGTCCCAACTTCCAACACCTTCGCCCCAGCGTTGTAATGGTCAGCAATAATGCTGGTCATATAGGCCACCGTGTAGGGCTGTGAGATGGTTTGATTAGCGGCAATCGGCAACGGCGAATCTTGATACGCCAAATCCCAAAACATTGAATCGACAAACAAGTGTCGCTTCACGTCGCGAAAGGCTTGCAAGACACGCTCATTGGTGATACCCATTTCGCGCAGTTTCATCACCATTTCTTCACGTTTTGGGCGGTATTTGTGGTCTTGGTCGTTCATCAACATTTACTCTTGATTACCCATGTTCAACTAACGGCTCAAATAGTGTTGCTTGATAGGCTCTCTCGTTGTTTTCGGACATCATTAAGTTTGATACAGGGTTTTGAACCACAACTCTTGTTTTCAAGACGATTGGCGTTGTATCAATTTCTTCGGGATTGCTTGGTATGACATAGAAGTCTTTCAAGTAATCCCAATCTTTATCACGGAGCGTTACGACTTCATCGAGATAAAAACTCACCCATCGCTCTCCAATTTTAGACATTGATTTTTCTTGCTCCAACTTTTGCCGTGTGATTTTCACGTAATTTTCATCAAGTTCAAAGCCGATGTATTGTCGTCCAAGCCGCTTTGCCGCTAATGCTGTTGTACCTGTTCCGCTAAAAGGGTCAAGAATAATGTCGCCTTCATCGCTACTCATCAGGAGTATTCGTTCAAGCAAATGAACAGGTAGTTGACACGGATGTTCGTCGCGAAATTTGTTGTGTTTGATTCTATGAATATCCGTCCAAACATCTGAAACCAGCGGTCCAAACGGATGAAGCATTGACTTTTTGCCTCCGTAATCTTTTGCAAGCATTTGGGTTTTTCTTGTGCGTTTGTGCGGGTGTCGGATTTCATAAAACTTTAATTGCGATGCCTCTTTCGCATAAAAGAGAATGCCGTAATGTGCCGGCTGTAAGGTTTTTCCCATTGGGGCGGTTGGAGCGTCCCAACTTATCCAGTGTTTGAAGTCTGCGTGTTTGTTGAGAAACGTCGCATAGTAGGTGAGCCACTTGGGAATGTTGGTGGACGAAAATCGCACCCGTCGGCTTTATAACACGAACCATTTCAGCAAGCCACTCCTCGCACCAGTTCAGATAGTCTTGCAACTTCAACCTATCCCTGTAACTGTTGTAGCCTTTTTTGAGATTGAAGGGCGGGCCAGCAAAGGTTACATCAACCGAATTGTCAGGAATCCGCTTGAGTAACTCCAAACAGTCGCCTTGCGTTATGGTGTTCAAATACTTTTCAATCATCGGCGTAATCCCTCTCGATTTCGTCCCTGCCAAGTGTAAGCACATCATCAGTTTGTAAAGGTAAAAGGTATTTTTTCTTTATGACAGTTTGAAATCTTTTATCGCTTTCTTTCACAGGTTGATAGTCGATGGTTTGCTGTGCGTATTTACGAAATTTTTTCAGATTCATCTTCACTGGCTTCTATGCATAGCTCGGGTTTCACGAGCAGAACTTCCTCGCGCTCGACAATCACTGCACCGACTTCCGCGCCCTTTGCCTTGCGCACATACTTTTTCGGCGTGCAAATTACTGGCACCAGTTCTGAACCTTTGGCAGCAGAGTAATACGCCGCAATCGATGCCGCCCGTTCCAATTCGTCTTTGGTCGGCGGCTTGCTCGATTTCAAAATACAGTGCGACCCCGAAACCCCACGCGCATGAAGCCACAAATCATTCGGACGTGCATACTTGAACGTCAGCAACTCGTTGTTCTTTGCATTTTTGCCTACCCATAGTTCTGCATTTGGCGAGAGTTGAAACCGGCGAAAGAGCGTTTGCTTTTCCGCCTCCTCTTTTGAGACCAATAAGAACCTTCGCAACACGGCCAGATTTTCCTTTCGCCAATGCTCAAACGCCTTCTGCTCTTTTATCTCCAAGAGTTCTGCAAGAAGCCTTTGTTGAAGGCTGAGATTCTCTCTTGCGCTTTCCAAGCGTTGCTGTGCAATTTCTGCGCTTGCCCGCGACCTCTTGGCTTTTTCAAAATATATCTCCGCATTTTGATACGGCGTTTTTTTTGAATCCAGTGGAATGACCATTGAACCTCCGCAAAAAAAATTCTCAACCGTGATTTCATTCATGCCCTTTTCAAGCCGATGCAAATTCGCTATCAAGAGTTGCCCGCACTGCTCATATTCTTTGGCACGATTTTTTTCTGCTTGTGCTTCGAGTGCGCGAAGTTGTGTGGTTGTTTTCTCTATCAAGCGTTCCAGTTGTGAGCGAAGCGTTTTGAGTTCTTTTCCGAAATGCTCGAGCTGATGGAGTTTGAACGAATAAAATTTCATCGCTTCGTTCACGGATTCAAACGACTCAACCGATTCAAACGCACGGTGTCGCTCCTGAATGATAGAAAACCAATATGCCACTTCGCCCTTATCGGACTTGCCTTTATAGACTTTTGGTTCAGGTGAAATGAGTTCGTAGAAAATTTCCGACACGGCTTCGTGAAGCGAATGCAGAGTCAGGCTTGGTGATTTTTCCTTTGCACGAAACATGGCTTCTCGCGCAAGCGTGGCATCGAAGCCCTTCAGAACTTGTGGCAGTTTCTTTTGCAACTCCTTTTCGCTTAATCCTGCAAAGGCTTCCTCAAACAAGGTTTCTTGTTGCACATATCGCTCGAGGGTTTGAACAATCGGCACTGTGGCGGTTTCAGCAAACGCTTTGCCTGCGTGTTCATCATTCTTTTTGAAGGCTTCCAGAATGATTCCTTCTTTGACAAGAAAAAAATTTGTGTTTGCGCTGAAGAGTTGAAAGACAAGTTGCAAATCGCCCTCAAGCTCGAAGTAAATGATTCGGTCGAAGTCGGAGATGCGAATGTGTTTGATTCGTCGCTCGTTGGTCTCTCTCATGAGCGTTGCTGTGTTGCGCCGACGGCGTGCAATTTCTTTGGTGTAGTAAAGCGCCAGACGCGTTTCATCTGTCTTTCCAACAATTGTAAATCCTTCTTTTGATTCAGTGAAAAGTGAAATGCGCAGTTCACCTTTTTCTTGCGAGAAGCACTCGAAGATGTACCCGCCAGTGAAGCGTTCTGACATTTCGCGCACAAGCTCGTAGAGTGCGAAGTAATTGCGAATCATGGCTGTTTTTCTTTCGCTTGTGTTTTTCGTTATTTGCGCACCTTGTTCAAGCACAATCTGTTTGAAAACCTTGCCAAATTATATCAACATTTTCAAGCATCACTTTTTTCGGCGGCGATTTTTTGCGCTTCGTCAACGCTTTTTCTCGAAGCCAATTTCTGATTTAGCCTTCTTCAAATGCTTTGACTTCGAAGCCGAAAGTAGAGAAGCGTTCCTTTCCCTATTTGCGCGGCAAGTTCGCTACAACTTTTTTTTCAATCTCTCTAACCGCAAAGAATTCTTCCTGCAACTGCTCACACGCTTGCACCCACAAACTAAGATTGTGATGGAAGCCGAATCGATTATGAACGGCAAGGTAACTCTGTTCGGCGTTACACATCGCTTCACAAACGGTTGGAATTGGCACCTTGATTTGAATACGCAACAGCCGTTCAACAGCCACTCTTTTTACACTTCAATTTCACTCCCCACAGACACAGGAAACGATGTAAAATTTGCTTGGGAACTCTCACGCTTTTACTTCACTTGGCCGCTCGGCAAAGCCTATTGGACAACCAACCGCCGAGACTACAAAGAAAAATTCTTTTCGCTTGCACTCGATTGGATTGAGAAAAATCCTTTTTGCTACGGCGTAAACTGGATGTCGCCAATGGACGTGGCGATTCGCGCATGTAACTGGATTGCTGGCTTTTACTTCTTCAACGATGACACCCCCACCGAGAACGAAACAACGGCTTGGATAACCATTCTCAAATCGCTTTGGCAACACGGCACGTATCTTGAACACAACTTGGAATACACGCGCCGCAGTGGCAATCATTTGCTTGCTGATGCGGTCGGACTGCTCATGCTCGGTGTTTTCTTCAAGGCTTCTGAACGCGGGCGCAAGTGGCTCATGCTGGGCAAGCACATTCTCGAAGAGGAAATTCTTTTGCAGACTTATTCCGACGGCGTGAACTACGAAATGAGCATCGCCTATCACCGCATGGTTACAGAGTTTTTTCTCACGGCTTTTATCCTTATGAACATCAATCAGCAACCTTTCTCTGAGGCTTATCGTGAGCGATTGATTGAGATGATTCGCTACATCTTCTACTACACCAAGCCTGACGGCTCCGCACCACTTGTCGGCGATTCCGATGACGGACGGCTCTTTTGGTTTAGCGAAGAAGAAGACTTCAATAATCACACCTCGATTTTCTCGATTGCACAAACGCTCTTTGACTTTCCTTTCACGACTGACGATGTAGAGTTTTCCGAACAAGCCTTGTGGCTTTTAAGCACAAAGGGGTGGGAGATGTTTCAGCGCAAAAAACGCATGGCAAAGCCTGTATCACTTGGCAGTATGCTTTTCAAAGAAAGTCAATTCGTGGTGATGCGCGATGGCGACACGCACATCTTCATCGATGCAGGCGAACTTGGCAAACGCGGCTGGGGCGGACATGGCCACAACGACACGCTCTCATTTGAACTCTATGCAAACGGCGTGAATTGGCTCACCGATAGAGGCACTTTCACTTACACCGCTAATCGCCAACTACGCGATGAACTTCGCTCGACACGCTCGCACAACACCGTGATGGTTGATGCCGAAGAGCTTGCCGAGTTCGCTCATACGTTCAAGGTCAAAGCGGATTTGACGAACCCAAAAATTTTGAAGTGGGAAACGGATGACAAGCGCGATATGCTTGTTGCTGAACATTCAGCCTATGAGCGACTTTCGAATCCTGTTAGGCACAAGCGCGAATTTTTGTTTGATAAAAGTCGCAAGGAATTGCTCATCATGGATACGCTTACAGGACGCGGCAAGCACACGGCGGAATTTTTCTTTCACTTTGCGCCCAACATTACGCTTATGCAAGAGGATAATACTATAACCGCAACGCACATCAATTCAGCCAAACTGGTCTTGGTGTTAAGTTCAAAGCCAGACGATATTATAATTCAGCCCAGTTGGATTGCGCCGCGATATCATCGGCGCATTGACACGCAAACACTCACGGTGCGCTTTGTTTTTGAAAACTTGCTGAACATGTCAGCTCGCCTTTCGTGGTGAATCGATAGACTCCAAATATTGCCTCAAAATTAGGTATATTAGTTATCACGCAGCGGCTGTCCTGTTTGAAGCCTTTCGAGTCACTTCAACATAAATTTTGACGCACTAATGGGCAAAGTTATTGCAATTTCTAATCAGAAAGGCGGAGTTGGGAAAACCACAACTGCGATTAACCTTGCGTCGTCAATTGCCGCCGCCGAGATTTCAACGCTTCTTATTGATATTGACCCGCAGGCTAATGCGACCGTTGGGTCAGGAACGCAGGTTTCCGATGAGATGAAAACGATTTATGAAGTGTTGGTCGAGAAAGAGGATATTGAAAATGTGATTCAGAAATCAGCGTTGCCATATATGGATGTTGTGCCTTCGCATATCAATCTTGTCGGCATGGAAATTGAGCTCGTCGATGTGCCTGAACGCGAAAAGGTCATGCTTCATGCACTTCAAAAAGTGCGTAAGAAGTATGATTACATTTTGATTGATTGCCCGCCGTCGCTGGGTCTGATTACCCTGAATTCGCTCACCGCTGCTGATGCAGTCCTGATTCCCGTTCAGTGCGAATACTTTGCGCTTGAAGGGCTGGGTCAACTTCTCAACACGATTAGCCTTGTTCGCAAGCATCTCAATCCTCGGCTTGAAATTGAAGGGGTCTTGCTGACAATGTATGACAGCCGACTGCGGCTTTCTCATCAAGTTGCTGAAGAAGTGAGAAAGTATTTCAAGGGCAAAGTGTTCAACACGGTTATTCGTCGCAATGTGAAGGTTTCTGAAGCCCCATCGCATGGCAAGCCTATTTTGCTCTACGATGCCCAGAGCTTAGGGACGAAGGACTACATGGACTTGGCTTATGAGATGTTTGAGCGTGATGGCATTGAGAAATTCAAACCCAAGAAACCGCACAATGGTTCTGCAACCGCTTCTCCCCATGCACCGCTTTCGTCGGATATCAAATCATAACTCCAACACTAAGGTTTACTTGATATGGCGGCAAAATTGGTTCTTGGAAAGGGTTTAGGCGCGCTTATTGCCGATAGAGCCATACAAATTGAAGACAGTCAAAACGCTGGTGCTACAGGCTCGTCTGAACGCCGGTTTCGCAACGTTAAAACAGGCGAGGTTGGCACGATTGGTCTATTGCCCATTGCTCAAATTTCTCCGAACCCATTTCAGCCGCGCTTGGATTTTGAGCCCGAAGCCTTGAAAGAGCTTAAAGAATCCATTTTGCAGAAAGGTGTGGTGCAACCTATCACCGTGCGGCGCAAGCCCGATGGCAATGGCTACGAACTTATCAGCGGAGAGCGACGCTTGCGTGCGGCCGCCGAAGCGGGATTTACCGAGATTCCTGCTTATGTGCTCGATGTCAAAACCAACCGCGACATGATTGAACTGGCGCTCATTGAAAACATTCAGCGCAAAAACCTCAACCCGATTGAAATTGCACTTGGCTACCAACGCCTTGCTGATGAATGCGGACTGACACAAGAAGAAATTGCTCAACGCGTCAACAAAGACCGCACCACTGTTACGAACTTCATTCGCTTGCTCAAACTGCCTCGTGAAATCCAAGAAAGCATTCGTTCGGAAACCCTCTCGATGGGGCATGCACGCGCTCTGCTTAGCATCGAGGACCCCGAAGCCCAACTTGAACTTTGGCGACTGACCATTGAAAAACAGCTCTCTGTGCGCCGCGTTGAAGAACTCGCCAATAAAATCAATCGCCAGAAGAAAACAAACACGAGCAAGCGTGAGGAACACTCCAGCCCCTCAAAGCTCTTGGATATTGTTGAGGCAGAAACCCTTCTGCGAAATAAGCTCAGCACAAAAGTCAGAATCCACCACTCCAAAAAAGGCGGCGGCGAAATCACGATTGAGTATTACAGCCCCGACGATTTAGAGCGCATCATAGAAGTTATTGCTGGCACTAATGGGCAAACTTGACTTTATTTCCTACGCTGTCTCTCTCACGATGAGTTCAGGCTCTAAGCGCCGATTTTGTCTTGGTGCATGGGGATTCTTGATGCGATGCAATAGAAATTCCAGGGCCAGTGCGCCCATCTTTTGAATCGGTTGGCGAACAGTTGTCAGGTGCGGTGAGATGAGTTGTGCAATTGGCTGGTCATCGAAGCCAATCACGGCAACCTGCTCGGGAATGCGGTAGCCATGTTCCAACAAGGCCGTTACAATGCCAATCGCCATTTCGTCGCCTGCAGCGCAAAAGACTGCATCGAAAGGAAGGGTTCTCGATTTGCGGATAAAACTTTCAATCACTTCACTGCCTTGCTGACGCATCTCGCTGATTTTGTAGGGCACTTCAAGGAGCAGTTTTTTTGAGAGTCGAATTTTGTTTTTTTTGAGTGCCGCTTCGTAACCGCGCCGACGCTCACTCATCACGGTTGACGGCATTGGACCATAGATTAATAAAATTCTTTTTTTGCCTTTGCGCACAAGGTAATCCGTAGCCCGAAACCCGCCCTCGTAATTATTCACCGAGATGGAATCCAACTCTTTCAAATCCGCTTCAATCACGACGCATGGCAAATTATGCCGAATAAACTCTTGTGTGCGGTTTTGATTGTGATCGAAAAGTTGCACCACGATTCCATCGACCTGTCGGCTACGAGCAATATCGTAGTAAATTTCTTCTTCGCTCTTCGGTCGTCCAATGGTGCTATGAATGACCAAGTTGTATCCTGAATTGCGAATCTGGGACTCAATGCCACGCAAGACTTCCACCGTGAAAGGTTCAGCCATGCTGGGCACGAGCAAGCCAATCAACTTTGTCTCGCGTTTGACTAAGCGCGTAGCATTCACATTCGGCACGTAGTTAAGCTCACGGACAATTTTTTTCACTTTCTTTATGGTTTCTTCTCTGAATGTGCCCTTGCCGTTCAGAATCATAGAGACTGCGGCTGGGGTTAGCCCCGCAATTGCCGCCACGTCTTTGATTGTTACAGTGCCATCTTGACTTTTCATTTTTCCACACTGCACTTGGTTAATTTTGCCGTAATGTATGGAGAGCATAAATTCAATTACAAGTTCAGCTCAACGCTTACGGGCGCATGATCGGAACTTGTTTCTTCTTTTTGGATGATGGCGCTGGTTACCTTTCCTGCCAGCTTCGGTGACATGTAAGTGCAATCGATTCGCCAGCCGATATTTTTTTCGCGAGCATCTTTTGGAAAATAGTTCCACCACGAATAGTGCCCTTCTTCGTTGGGATGGGCTTCTCGGAAAACATCTTTCAATCCAATTTCCAGCAGAGCATCAATTTTGGCTCGTTCTTCGGGGCGGAAACCGACGTTCTTTTCATCGCGTTGCGACGGGTGCAGGTCAATTTCTTTATGTGCAATGTTCATATCGCCTGTCAACGCCACCTCTTTGCCTGCCTTCATCAGGGTTTGCACATATGTGCGAATGGTATCAAAAAAGTTCAGTTTGAAGGCAAAGTGGTCTGGTTTTTCGCCTCGCGGGGCATAGATGCCTACAATCACGACTTGCTCGAACTCGGCTTGAACCACTCGGTTTTCAGCATCGAAATCGGGAATGGTGAATTTTGGCTGGCCATACTTTTCCGATAGCGTGCGAGGCACAAACAGCCCTACGCCGCTGTATCCTGCCTTGAAGGTAGAGGGATTCCAGAACACATCGTAAGTGGTGAGCCGTTTGAAGGCTTCGGGAATTTTTGCGAAGTCGGCTTTGAGTTCCTGCACACAAAGAATCTCGTGCTCGGCTTGTGCCAATCGTCGAAGGAGCGCGGTCTCACGAGCACGTATGCCGTTGATGTTCCAAGTCGTCAGCTTCATTTGAGTTCTGTTTGATGACGGCAAAAAAAAAGGGCATCGCTACGGATACCCTTTTCCAGCTCGTCCATTGGCTTAATCTTCAACCTCAACTTCACCCTGATGATCAGCGGCGACCTTGACTTGTTCTGTGGCGGTTGACAGTCGCATTTGGCGATACTTTCTCATTCCTGTTCCTGCTGGAATCAGTTTGCCGACAATAACATTTTCTTTCAAGCCCAAAAGATAATCTTCTTTGCCTTCGACGGCGGCGTCGGTCAGCACTTTTGTGGTCTCTTGGAACGAGGCAGCGGAAATGAAGCTTTCTGTCTGCAACGCCGCGCTGGTGATGCCCAAGAGTTGCGGTTGAGCAGTTGCGGGAATGGCTTCACGGAACTTGATTTGTTCTTTGCCATTCCTTTTGAGCTCTTTGTTGATCTTCAAGATTTCATCTTTCGGGTAGAGTTCGCCTGGCTTGATGCTGCGCGGAGCGTCGCCTTTGTCCTCGACAACAACCTTATTGGCGATGGCTTTGTTGATGTCGGCAAAGTGGAAGCGATCGACAAGGTCGCCAGGCAGGAGGTTCGTATCGCCGGCATCCTCAATTTTCACCTTTTGAAGCATTTGCCGCACGATGATTTCAAGGTGTTTGTCGTTGATTTCGACACCCGCGTTGATTTGATAGACTTTTTGAATCTCGTCGACCAAATACTTTTGCACGGCTGTCGGTCCTTGAATGCGGAGGATGTCTTGTGGTGAAATTGCACCATCGGTTAGCGCATCGCCTGCTTTGACCTCATCGCCTTCATTGACCAGCAGGTGCTTGCCCAGCGGGACAAGGTAGGTTTTGGTTTCGCCATAGTCCGTAATCACGTGAATTTCTCGGTTGTTACGTTTTTGTCCGCCAAACTTTACGATGCCTGATACTTCAGCCACGATGGCTGGCTCGGATGGGTTTCGTGCTTCCAAGAGTTCGGTAACGCGTGGCAATCCTGCAGTGATGTCGCCCCCGAGCCGTGCGGTGTCTTTGGGCACTTTGGCGATGGTGTCGCCGCCTCTAATTCGTTCGCCGTCTTCAACGAGCAAGGTGGCTTTAATGGGAATTGGATAGGCCGCGACCACTTCGCCATTTTCGTTAAGAATCTCGATTTTTGGCTCGCGCATTTCACCAGCCCGCAGCTTCGAGCGCCAGTTGATGATGATGCGTTGCACCAATCCCGTTTGCGGGTCTGATTCCTCTTTATAGGTTTCTCCCTTGATGATTTGCACGAATCGAACAGTGCCGTCAAACTCGGAGATAATGGGCGTACTGTTAGGTTCCACACTGAACAGTGTTGTGTCCTTCTTGACAAGGTCACCATCCTTGCAAAGAAGCCTTGCGCCGTAGGGCACTGTATATTTTTTGAGTATCTTGTCTGAACTGGGCTCAATCAGGTTCAATACACCGTTTTTACGAATGACCACTTGGGTCTCGATTTCTTCGCCGGTGATGTCGTTTAGTTGTGTTGATAACACCGTGCGCACATTTTCAAATTGCACGCGTCCGTCGAAGGCCGCTTTGACTTCTGTTTCGGTAATCGTGCCTTGCGCTGCACCGCCTTGATGGAAGGTGCGAAGTGTAAGCTGTGTGCCGGGTTCACCGATAGACTGCGCTGCAATGACGCCAACGGCTTCGCCCACATCGACCAAGCGGTTGCTGGCCAAACTTGTGCCATAGCACTTCGCACAAATGCCTCGACGTGTCTCGCATGTTAAAACTGAACGTATTGTAACCTCCGTAATGCCAAGATTTTGCTCAATCATGGCGGCAAGTTCTTCATCAATCATCGTATCTGCTGGAATCACAACCTTGCCTGTGTTCACATCAATCACATCTGATGCGGTGATGCGTCCTTTCAGGCGCTCATGGAATTTGAACTTGTTGCCAGATTCTTCTTCGACTTGGCGGTTGAAGGTGATACCGCGTTTTGTGCCACAGTCAAATTCGGTAACGGTTACGTCTTGTGCCACGTCATGCAGTCGGCGCGTGAGATAGCCAGCGTCGGCAGTCTTGAGCGACGTGTCTGAAAGCCCTTTTCTTGCGCCGTGTGTTGAAATGAAGTATTCAAGCACTGACAAGCCTTCTTTGAGGTTCGAGATAATTGGGTTTTCAATGATTTCGCCGGGCTGTCCAGACATAGATTTTTGCGGACGGGCAATCAAGCCGCGCATGCCTGTCAGTTGACGCACTTGCTCGCGTGAGCCGCGCGCACCCGAATCCAGCATCATAAAGAGCGGATTGAATCCCTCTTGGTCTTTTTCAAGCGCGTTGAGTGCTTCGTTTGCCACAAGGTTCGTTACATTTTGCCACACATCGACCACCTTGTTATACTTCTCATTTTCCGTGATGAACCCGCCGCTGTATTCTTTGAGAATACGATTGTTCTTGGCTTGTGCTTCTTTGATTAGCTCATCTTTTTTCGCTGGAATGATGGCGTCAGAGAGTGCTACCGACAAGCCGCCTTTCGTAGCGTAAGCAAAGCCCAGTTCTTTGAGGTTATCCAAGAACTCAACTGTCTGCACATTGCCTACACTTTCAATGACTTTTGCAATTAAGTCTCGCGAGTCTTTCTTCTTGATAACGCGGTTGATGAAGCCGACTTGTTTTGGCACAATTTGATTGAACAACACGCGTCCGACCGTGGTTGCGAGCATTTTCTTCTGTTTGAGTTGCTCTTTCAGCCAGGCACGTTTGTTCTCGTCTTGAATCATTTCAACGGCACGGTCAATATCTATTTTTTCATCGCGCTCACCGTCGTAGCGAAGGAAAATGCGGGCATGCAGGTCTACCTGACCTTCGTTGTAAGCAATAATCACTTCCGACATGTCACTGAAAATTCTGCCTTCGCCCTTCTTGCCCTTAGCTTCTTTGGTGATGTAATAAATTCCCAGCACCATGTCTTGAGATGGCACGGTAACAGGTTTTCCAGTGGCAGGCAGGAGCAAGTTATGCGCCGATAGCATCAGCGTTATGGCTTCCATTTGTGCTTCCATTGAAAGCGGGATGTGCACCGCCATCTGGTCGCCATCAAAATCTGCATTGAACGCTGTGCAAACCAGCGGGTGAATTTGAATTGCTTTGCCTTCAATCAAGACTGGCTGGAACGCCTGAATTCCCAAGCGGTGCAGGGTTGGCGCTCGGTTCAAAAGCACAGGATGACCGTCAATGACCTTCTCCAACACGTCCCAAATTGCAGGGTCTTTGCGGTCAATCATCTTCTTTGCGGATTTCACCGATTTTGCCAAGCCACGCTCGACCAAGCGCCGAATGACAAAAGGTTGAAAGAGTTCAATGGCCATATCTTTCGGCAATCCGCACTGATGGAGTTTGAGCTCGGGCCCGACGACAATAACCGAGCGTCCTGAATAATCAACACGCTTGCCGAGCAGGTTTTGGCGGAAACGACCTTGCTTGCCTTTAAGCGAATCGGAGAGCGACTTCAAGGCACGATTATTCTCGCCAGATTTGACTGCATTGGCTTTGCGCGAGTTATCAATGAGTGCATCGACGGCTTCTTGTAACATGCGCTTTTCATTTCTCAAAATCACCTCTGGTGCCTTGATGTCAATAAGTTTTTTCAACCGATTGTTACGAATAATCACGCGCCGATAAAGGTCGTTCAAGTCCGATGTGGCAAAGCGTCCTCCTTCAAGGGGTACTAATGGGCGCAATTCTGGCGGAATCACTGGAATGACATCCATGACCATGTATTCGGGCTTATTGCCTTCGTAGCGATAAGGTTCAGGCGGTTCTAACAAAAATTCTTCTTTCTTTTTCTCTTTGGGTGCAGGCTGGTAGGAATTTCGGAACGCTTCTACCACTTTGAGCCGCCTCAGCGCCTCTGCTCTCTTTTGCTCCGAGCCGCTGGTTTTTAAGATTTCGCGCAACTCTTTGGCTTCCTTATCGAGGTCTAATTTCTTGAGCAACATCTTAATGGCTTCACCACCCATTTTCGCCACAAATTTCTCGGGATTATCATCATCAAGATCTTGGTTGTCTTCATACTCGGAAATAATCTTGTAGTATTCTTCCTCGGTCAAGCAGTCCTTAAACTTCAAGCCTTGCTTTTCGCCAGGTTTACCGGGATTGATTACGATGTAGACTTCGTAGTAAATGATGCGCTCGAGCTCTTTGGTTGTAAGGTCTAAGAGCGCCCCAATTTTGCTGGGCACGGAGCGGAAGAACCATGTATGCACTACTGGCACTGCTAACGAGATGTGCCCCATGCGCTCACGGCGGACGGATTTTGTGGTAACCTCTACGCCACAACGGTCACAGACGATTCCTTTATAGCGGACGCGCTTATATTTTCCGCAGTAGCATTCCCAATCTTTCGTTGGTCCGAAAATTTTTTCGCACATGAGCCCATCGCGTTCGGGCTTGTAAGAGCGATAGTTAATCGTTTCGGGCTTCAAGACTTCGCCACGCGAGCGTGCAAGAATACTTTCAGGCGACGCAATGCTAATTTTTATCTTTGTAAAATCGCGCTTAATACTCGGTGAGCTTAAAAATGCCATAATGGGTTTCTCCCTTCTCTGTAAGTTGTAGTTAAATTAGATGCTATCGCTTTTATCGCTGTGACGGCGTTTTAGTGTTTGCTTACCACGAAGCATTAAAATCGGTGTTAAGCTTAGGGCACTCGGTCATCAATACGAATCTCGAGCCCCAGTCCTTGCAGTTCTCTCACCAACACATTAAACGATTCTGGCACGGAAGGTTCAGGCAGGTTTTGTCCTTTGACGATAGCCTCGTAGGTTCTGGTGCGTCCGATAACGTCGTCGGATTTAACGGTCAGCATTTCTTGTAGAATATTTGCGGCGCCGTAGGCCTCTAACGCCCAGACTTCCATTTCGCCAAATCGCTGTCCGCCAAATTGAGCCTTGCCACCCAGCGGTTGTTGTGTAATGAGCGAGTAGGGTCCAGTGGAGCGTGCGTGAATCTTGTCATCAACCAAGTGCGAGAGCTTCATCATGTAGATGTAGCCAACCGTTACTTCTTGGTCAAATTTTTCGCCCGTGCGTCCATCGTAAAGGGTTGTCTTTCCGTTGACCGGCAGTCCTGCCTCTTTCAATTTTGCCTCCACTTCCTCGTATGTCGCCCCGTCGAAAATTGGCGATGCAAATTTTACTCCGAGCTTCTTTGCCGCCCAGCCTAATGCGGTCTCAAACAGTTGTCCAATGTTCATGCGGCTGGGCACGCCCAGTGGGTTGAGCACAATATCGACTGGCGTTCCATCTTCCATAAACGGCATATCCTCAACGGGCACAATTTTTCCGACCACGCCTTTATTTCCGTGTCGTCCAGCCATCTTATCGCCCACTTGCAGTTTGCGTTTTTGCGCTACATACACTTTGGCAAGTTCCTCGATACCAGGTTGAAGTTCGTCGCCAACAACGATTTTATATTTTTCATTCTCTAACTCATCCTGCAGGGCTTTCAGGCGCCGGCTGTATTCTTCTATCAATCGTCGAACAATGTTGTTGGTTTTTGTGGATTCTACGAACCCATGACTGAGGTCAAGTTTCTCAAGCCGAGCCACATTGGCAAAGGGCTCTAAATTTTCTCGGTTAAACTTTGTGCCTTTGCGGATTTCCGTTTCGCCCTTCGTGTTTTTAACTCCGATAGATTCTTTGTCGCCCAGATAATGCACTAAGCGCTCCATGAACCTATGTTGCAGTTCTACCTTGCGCTTTTCGAACGCTTTTTCGAGTTTCGCAATGCGAATTTTGGGGTCTTCGGATAATTTCTTCTTTCGGCTGAACAGTTTCGTTTTGATTACCACACCTTTCATTCCAGGCGGGGCGTGAAGCGAGGCATCCTTGACATCGCTTGACTTTTCACCGAAGATGGCACGGAGCAGTTTTTCTTCGGGCGTCGGGTCAGTTTCTCCCTTAGGCGTGATTTTTCCAATCAAAATGTCTTTTTCTTTGACCTCTGCACCGACGCGAATAATGCCATTTTCATCAAGATTCTTCAATGCCTCTTCGCTTACATTGTAAATGTCTCGGGTAAATTGCTCTTCGCCGCGTTTTGTATCGCGCACGGTTAGTTCAAACTCATGGATGTGAATAGAGGTATAGACATCTTCGGCGACCAGTCGCTCCGATACCACAATGGCGTCTTCAAAATTGTAACCCCGCCATGGCATGAAGGCCACGAGCACATTTTTGCCGAGTGCCAATTCGCCATGGTCGGTCGAGGAGCCGTCGGCCAATACATCACCCTTGCGAACGCGTTGTCCTTCGGAGACAATCGGCTTCTGATTGATACATGTGTCTTGATTGGAGCGGAAAAATTTCGTGAGCTTGTAGGTTTTCAGCGTCTCGTTGGCATCCAGAATTGAGCCCTCTTCCTCTTCATTGAGCGGCTGGTCGTAGCGCACGGTGATTTCGGTTGCGCTGACTGATTCTACAACGCCGTTTCCTTCGGCAATAATCATGGTTCTCGAGTCGCGTGCTACTTTTTCCTCGAGTCCAGTGCCGACGAGCGGCGCTTCGGCTCGCAGAAGTGGAACGGCTTGACGCTGCATATTTGAGCCCATAAGGGCGCGGTTCGCATCGTCATGTTCAAGGAATGGAATCAAGGCTGCTGCTGCACTGACAATCTGGTTCGGCGCTACATCCATGTAATCGACCTCTTCGGGCTCAACCAGTGGGTAATCGCCGCGTCGGCGTGCTTGAACGCGGTCTGCCGCAATTCTGCCATGCTTATCCAATGGAACTGTGGCAGGCACAGTAATCTTGTTCTCTTCATCTTCTGCCGAAAGGTAGACAATTTTGTTTTCAGGCACGCCGTTCTTTACTGGGCGGTAGGGCGTCTCAATAAACCCTTTCGGGTTAATTTCAGCATAGATGCAAAACGAAGAAATCAGACCAATGTTCGGACCTTCGGGCGTTTCAATCGGGCAGAGCCGACCGTAGTGGGTGTAGTGCACGTCGCGCACCTCGAAGCCTGCTCGCTCACGCGTCAATCCTCCTGGACCTAAGGCCGACGTTCTGCGCTTGTTGGTTAACTCTGCTAACGGATTTGTTTGGTCCATGAATTGCGACAATTGGCTTGTACCAAAGAACGATGAAATCACACTGGTTACCGTCCGAGCATTTACCAAATCTGCTGGCGTAATCTTTTCTGCATCGCGTGCATTTAATTTCTCCTTGATGTTTTTCCCCATACGGGCAAACCCAACAAGAAATTGCCCTGCAAGTTGCTCTCCAACTGTGCGCACTCGGCGGTTCGAGAGATGATCGACATCATCCACTTCTACTTTTCCATTAATCAGGCGAATGAGGTAATACATAATAGCCACAATATCATACTGTGTCAGCACCGTAATTTCAGGATTCACCCCCTCTTTGCCCTTTTCAAAACTTATCGTGCCTATTGTTTCAGAAAGCCTCTCGAAAATGGCCTTGAGTTGTGAATCCTTTTTGACGATTGACACCAGTTCTCTAAACTCGCCAAGTAACTTCTTGTTGAGACGGTAACGCCCAACATCGCCTAAGTCGTACTTCTTGTTGTTGAAAAAGGTTCGTTCTAAAAGACCGCGCGCTGTCTCTAAATCTGGCGCTTCATTAGAGCGGAGTTGTCGATAAATTTGCTCTAAGGCTTCTGTCTCCGTTTTTGCTTCATCCTTCGATAAGGTTGTGAGGATGATGGATTTGTCTATTGTCTCATCCTTATCTGCACGGCTCACCTTTACTTTTTTAATGCCGCTGGCTACCAGTAAGTCCAGCTCAGATTCTCCGATTGTCGTTCCCGCCGCAATCACTTCGCCAGTTGCTGGATTGATAACATCGGCGGCCAGTTGCCGACCCAAAAGGGACGCATTATCCTCAATGTCTCTCTTCACCTCTACTTCTTCCAGCATATCGAAAAGACGCAAGATGTCCTCGTTCTTCGGGAAGCCAATTGCGCGCAGGAGCGTCGTTGCTAAAAACTTTTTCTTTTGGTCCACATACACATAAAGCATATTGTTAATATCTGTTTGGAACTCAATCCAAGAGCCGCGCAATGGAACAATCTTGGCTGAATACATTTTTTTGCCATTCGGGTGTGTCGCCTCTGAAAATACTACCCCAGGCGAGCGGTGCAGTTGAGCTACAATCACACGCTCTGCGCCGTTGATGATAAATGTGCCCCGCTCTGTCATGTAGGGAATCTTTCCCAGATAGACTTCTTGCTCAATGGTTTCTTTCCATTCGGTCTCCTCCGGTTCATCTTTCAGCGAGAGGCGAAGTTTAGCTTTCAGCGTAACTTCATATGTGAGCCCGCGCTCAATACACTCCTCAACCGAATATCGTGGCTTATCAATTGAGTAACTCTTATACTCCAACAGGTAAAGACCACGCGTATCGGTGATGGGGAAACTTTGTCGAAGCACATTCTCGAGCCCAATGTTCTGACGCTGTTCTGGTGGCAGATGATCTTGCAAAAACATCCTGAACGAGTCTAATTGGACCTTGAGCAAATCTGGGGGCTCGACAAGGCTTGGAAACTTCGAGAAGGAAATTCTCTCGTTTTTCTTTTTTGTGGTCTTTCTAATCACAATTCCCTCGCTTTCGGAAAGGTTTGACAAGTGTTCTTCTGAAAGAATTCAATGTCAGGGCAAAAGCTTATCATGGGCTTTTGCCTTTGTTGTTCTGTGCGCTGCTTCGTGGCTGAAGTTAGTTCAGACTTTTCAAGATTTCCTTTGTGAAATCAGGGTCAAACATGCAAAAATAGCAAAAGCCCCGCATCCGAGTTGAGAAGCGGAGCTTTATTGTTCAAACGGCAATACGAACCCTACTTGATTTCGACTTCTGCGCCAGCGTCGCGCAGCTCTTTTGCCAGTTTTTCCGCTTCTGCCTTCGGCAAGCCTTCCTTGACCGGTTTCGGTGCGCCATCGACAAGGTCTTTGGCTTCTTTGAGTCCAAGGTTGGTTGCACTACGCACCACTTTAATCACGTTGATTTTGTTCGCACCTGCACTTTTGAGAATGACATCAAACTCTGTCTTCTCTTCCACAGGTGCGGCTGGTGCTGCGCCTCCTGGTGCGGCCGCTGGCATAGCGCCCCCCACCACCACTGGGGCAGATGCCGTTACGCCGAACTTCGCCTCGAGAGCCTTAACAAGCTCGGCGGCCTCGGTGAGCGTTAATTTGCCAATTTCTTCAACAAGTGTGTCAACTGATGCCATTTGTTTTCCTTTCCTTTCAATTTTCAATTATTTTTTGGCAATGTTAGAAGCCCACACTGCCTGAAAAGTTCATTGTTGAGTGCGTAATAGCTCGTGATTTGATTAAGCTTGTGCGGCTTTTTGTTTTGCAATCTGGTCAAGCACATTTACAAGATTTCTTATCACGGCATTCACAGTGCGGGGCACGCCTGCAACCAGCGTATTAACCGTCCCAATCGCTCGTGCGATATTTTCGGCTTTGCTTAGCATGCTTGCCACACTGTCCAGCTGCTTGCTTTCAAAGACCACGCCATCAATCGTTGCCGCTTTGAACTTGAGTTTTTCGTTATCAGCAGCAAATTTCTTGATAATCTTCGCAGGGGCAATCGGGTCATCGTATGCAAATGCTAAGCCTGTCGCGCTCTTCAACGCAGCGAAGAGCTTATCGCTCATCTTGGCCTCTTGCATTGCCTTTTTAATTAAGGTGTTCTTGACCACCCGATACTCAATGCCAGCCTTGCGAAATTCGTTACGAAGCAGATTTATTTCTTCAACCGTTAAACCTGTAAAATCAGTCAAGTACACGCCTTGCGCTCTTTTCAACTTCTCCGCAACCGATGCGATAACTTTTGCTTTTTGTTCTCTTTTCATTTTTTTCTGAAAGTTATCTCACTTATAGAACAATTTCATCGCGCTTAATTTTGACACTGGGCGACATCGTGCTCGAGAGATACACCGACTTCACGTATTGACCTTTTGCCGCTGGGGGCTTAGCATGAAGCACTGCCTCTAAAAAAGCCTTCACATTTTCTACAAGCTTTGTCGTCTCAAACGACATTTTGCCAATCCCCGCATGAACGATTCCAGCTTTGTCGACGCGAAACTCAATTTTGCCAGCCTTTACCTCTTTCACGGCTTTTGCCACGTCCATCGTTACCGTTCCTGATTTTGGGTTTGGCATCAAGCCTCGAGGACCGAGTATTTTACCTAACTTACCAACCTCTGCCATTGCATCGGGCGTTGCGATAATCACATCGACATCAACCCATCCGCCTTGAATTTTTTCGACATATTCTGCTAAGCCCACATAATCTGCCCCAGCATCTTTGGCTTCTTGCTCTTTGTTTGCTTTGCACATCACAAGCACGCGCACGTTTTTACCGATGCCATGCGGCAAGACCACTGTACCACGCACAATTTGGTCAGCATGCTTTGGATCAACACCAAGACGCACGGCAATGTCCAGCGTTGCGTCAAATTTCGTTGTGGTCATCTCTTTCAGTTTTTCAATTGCTTCCGACACTGCGTATTCAGCATTTGGAGTCAATTTTGCCAGTGCCGCTCTATACTTTTTTCCTGCCATTGCTTGATAATCGTGGTTAGTTCCAAGTAACTGCTTCGGGGGTTAATCGACAACTGTAATGCCCATGCTCTTTGCCGTGCCCTCAATCATCGACATTGCCGCCTCTAAATTCGTCGTGTTCAAGTCAGGCATTTTCAATTCAGCTATCTTTCTAATTTGTGCTCTGGTTACCTGCCCGACTTTATTGCGATTTGGCTGTGCCGACCCTTTCTCAATCTTTGCTTCTTTTAACAACAATACAGAGGCAGGTGGCGTTTTAGTGATAAAGGTGAAGGATTTATCAGAATAAACTGTAATGACCACTGGAATAATTAGCCCTTGCTGCGATGCAGTTCTTGCATTGAATTGTTTGCAAAACTCCATGATGTTGATGCCCTTCTGGCCTAGTGCTGGACCAACGGGCGGGGCTGGATTTGCCGCTCCTGCTGGGATTTGGAGTTTGATGTAGCCTGTTACTTTCTTTGCCATTTTTTATGTCAGTGGTCTGCCAAATATCCGTTTTTGTTTTCTTATGAGCTTATTAGCTTGACTTGCGAAAAGTCGAATTCCGTTGGTGTGCTTCGTCCGAAAAAGCCGATTAGCACCTTAACCTTCATCTTCTCGGGGTTAATTTCTTGAACTGTTCCGGTTAGCGAGCTAAATGGTCCATCCACAACTTTTACCAAGCTACCCACCTCAAAGGGCACCTTGACCATCATTCGCTTCTCTTCTTGACCATCTTCCAGAATGCGCTTAACTTCATCAGGGCGGAGCGGCGTTGGTTCATCTTTAACCCCCAAAAATCCAATCACCGACGGCGTGTCGAGAATCAGGTTCTTGGTTTGCTTATCCAATGCCACCTCAACCAAGATGTATCCAGGGAAGGCATTCTTCATGCGACTTTTTTTCTTGCCATCCTTCACTTCTACAAACTTCTCGTAGGGAATGTAGACGGTTGGCAATTTCTCTTTGATGCCTTGTTTTTCGACTTCCCTTTCAATGTGTTCTTTAACCTTTCGCTCGTGACCTGAATATGTACGCACGGCGTACCACTTCACATCGGGATGTCGTTTTAGCGGCGTTGCTTGCTCCTCTGCAGTCGTTGTTTGAGCAGTTTCCGCTTGCGAGAGCACTTCTTGTTCCTGCGTGGATGCCTTCATCCTCGTCTCCTTTATCTCAAAAATTGCTTAATCAACAGGTTTAAACATTCATCAATCACAAATGTAAAAAGTGCAAGAATGCCTGCAACCGTCAAAACCACTATGGTTGATTCACGCAGTTCTTCCACAGAGGGCCACGTGACCCTTTTCATCTCTGTAACCACGTCGTTGTAGTAATTACCAATTTTTTCAACCCATTTCATGCGCTTGGTGTTCTTCAACCTTAAAACTTATTGCACGGGCGGTAGGACTCGAACCCACAACCAACGGTTTTGGAGACCGCTACTCTACCGATTGAGCTACGCCCGTATCTTTCCCGAGCTGATGACCGGGATTGAACCGGTGACCTCGTCCTTACCAAGGACGTGCTCTACCAACTGAGCTACATCAGCACTGCAAATTTGTGGGTAGGGAAGGATTCGAACCTCCGAAGACCGAAGTCGACTGATTTACAGTCAGTTGCGTTTGACCACTTCGCTACCTACCCAACTCGAGCTGGTGAAGGGACTTGAACCCCTGACCCGCTGATTACAAATCAGCTGCTCTACCAACTGAGCTACACCAGCAACGCTTTCCAAAAACCTCTCTGACCCTAACTTTTCTCACAACGGTAGCGCGGAGAAAAGGGCTACAAAAGTAGCAGTTTCACCTCAAAATTCCAACACCTTCGAAATTTTTTCTACAGCCACATGTCAGTTTGAAACTTTATGCCTTCTTTTTTAGTATTAGTAATCGTTACTGTTATTAAACATAAATAAAGCGCAAACAATGCTGAACCACAACACGAAAACCCGCAAAAATCTCGAGTCCGCCTTTGCAGGCGAAGCCATGGCATTTCGCCGCTACCTTTATTTTGGCGAAATTGCACGCGAACTAGGCAACGAAGAAGTTGCTCAACTCTTTGAAAAGACTGCCAAAGACGAGTTCGGGCACGCCGTCGCACACTTGCACCTGCTCTATCCGAAGCAAGGCATGACGGTTGAAAAGTTGCTTGAAATTGCGGCCGAAGGTGAACTCTATGAGACCAACCAGATGTATCCGCAGTTCGAGCGCGAAGCTATTGAAGAAGGAGACCTGGCTGCTGTCGCAGAGTTTCGCGAGCAAGCCAAAGAATCTCTTGCCCATGCCGAAATGTTTAAAGCGGCGGCCAAACGATTTAAGGCATTTGCCAAAGTTGAGCACGAGCATGCGCAAAATTACTTGAACGCACTTGAAAAAGTTCGCCAGGGACAATCACCAACAACGGCATGAACTTTAAGCTTACAGCGGTAAGATGAGAATCTTGCCGCTGTGATTTCCAAATCTTCAAACGCAATACTTATGAAACTGCTCTTCACCTTTGTGTTCTGGGTTGGAGTGTTCACTTCTTTGTCTGGACAGCCGAAGGATGTGTTTCTTGCGGCGCGGCTGGGCGACTGCGCAACCATTGAAGCAGCACTCAATCGTGGCACTTCAATCGATACGGCTACTGCCAGAGGTTTTACTTTGCTCATGATAGCCGTCTACAACAAGCAAACGCGTTTATCTTATTTTCTTATTGAGCGCGGGGCTAACATTCACTTGACCGATTTTATGGGTAACACTGTTCTGATGAGCGCGGCGTTTAAAGGCGAAACTGAACTTGCAAAACATTTGATTGAAAAAGGTGCGAATGTCAATGCGCGAAATTCCATTGGCATGACTGCGCTCATGTTTGCGGCAATGGCTGGACATAAAGAAACTGTCTCCATGCTGATTCAACATGGCGCAGATATCAAAGCAGTCGACCAACGCGGTTTCACTGCACTTGCACTTGCACTTCACAAAGGCGCAAAAGAAGTCGTCGAATTGCTTTCAGGCTTAACTGACATGGCGCATTAGCAAGACAACAAAACCATTCGTTGGCTGAATGCGTTAAAACAGTATATTCTCGGTAAATTTCCCATTAAGAAGTATGTCTGAAACCAAAGAGAAAGTTGCCGGGCGGCGATACTCGCGTCAGCGTGAAGCCATTTTGCGCGTGGTGCGGAACACCGATTCTCATCCTACTGCTGATTGGGTCTATGAGCAAGTGCGCAAAACCTTGCCTCATATTAGCCTTGGCACTGTGTATCGGAATTTGAACCTGTTGGCTGACCAGGGCTTGATTCAACGAGTTATTTTGGACGATGGGGTTGTGCGATTTGATGGCAACGTGCATGAGCATCACCATTTTATTTGTACGAAGACGGGCAAAATTTATGATGTGATGTTGCCACTTGGCGATGAACTTTTGGCGAAATTCAACGCCAAAATGAGCAAGTCAGGGGGCTTTAAGGCAACGCGTTTAAGGATTGAATTCTACGGTGAGAAGGAGCATTAATGCGTGCGGCAGTTTTGGAAGGTGTCAATCTTCCTCTTCGGCTGAAATTGGTTGAAACACCCAGTCTTTCTGATCAACATGCTATTGTGCGCCTTCATGCCGCCGCACTCAATCACCGTGATTTGTGGATTCAACAGGGACAATACGCAGGCTTGAAATTTCCAATTATTCTTGGCTCGGATGGGGCTGGGGTTGTTGTTGAATGTTCAGAGCCGCGCTGGATTGGCAAAGAAGTGATTATCAATCCGAGTTTGGACTGGGGCACAAGCGAAACGGCACAGCAAAAATCGTTTCGCATTCTGGGGCTTCCTGACAACGGCACATTTGCTGAATTTGTCAAAGTTCCGATTGAAAATCTCTTTGAAAAGCCTGCACATCTTTCTTGGACGGAAGCGGCGGCGTTGCCACTTGCGGGGCTGACAGCCTATCGCGCGCTCTTTTCGCGCGCTCACTTACAGCCCAAAGAGAAGGTGTTAATTACAGGCATTGGCGGCGGTGTTGCCTTGTTTGGCTTGCAGTTTGCGCTTGCGATTGGCGCAGAGGTTTGGGTGACTTCGGGTTCAGATGAAAAACTTGCCAAAGCGATTTCGCTTGGCGCAAAGGGCGGCGCGAACTATCGCTCGCCAGCGTGGGAGTCTGAACTCAAGTCCATTGGCTTCGATGTGATTTTAGATAGCGCAGGCGGAGCGAGTTTTTTGAAACTCCTTGAACTTGCAACGCCGGGCGGGCGAATTGTCTTCGTTGGCGCAACGAGCGGCGCACCACCTTCCCTTCCAATGCAACGCATTTTTTGGAAACAACTTTCTATTTTAGGCTCAACGATGGGCTCGCCGAAGGATTTTTCGCAGATGATTGATTTTGTAAAATCCCACACGGTGATTCCCGTTGTGAGTGATGTTCTTTCGCTTTCTGATGCTGAACTTGCCTTGCGCAAAATGCACAATGCAGAACAGTTCGGCAAAATTGTCTTACACATCAACTAACTTTTCAGGAGGTAAACTATGTCGACCGAAGTTCGAGTGAAACACACGACGCCTGCGGTCATGGCGGCGTTGAACCAGCAAATTGCCAGCGCGGCAATTCTTTCCGTGAAATACAAGAAATTTCACTGGTATGCCTCGGGTCCATTCTTTAAGCCGTTGCACGATTTATTTGATGAACATTATCGTCAGCTTATTGAAATCATGGATGATTTAGCAGAACGCTCACGGGCTATTGGCGGCTACCCTGTTGGCACGACGCGCGAATTTTTAGAGCTTTCGCTTGTTACCGACGCCGAAGGCACTATGTTCATGCCGCTTGAAATGGTCGAGATGCTTTATGCCGATACCGATAAAATTATCGATGCGCTGCATGAACAGATTGAACTTGCAACGAAAGATAATGACCCTGGCACAGCAGATATTCTCACCCGTGTTTTGCAGATTTATCAAAAGCAAGCGTGGTATTTAGCAGAGACCAAAGCACGAAAAGCGTTAAGTGAATTTTAAGTGTGAATTAAATACCGTTTCCAAAGGCTTTCCAGTGCGGAAAGCCTTTTTCATTTCTTGAACTGCTTGACCAATTCGGCGATGGCTTGGTCGGAAAGTTTTGGTAGAGTTGATGATTTCACCTCGCGTGAGGTTTGGCGTGCGCCACTTGGAACAACTGGTGGGTTTCCGGCTTTCAGACGAATACGTTCCTCAATGATTTCGGAGAAACTTTTGGGCGCTGGTTGCGCAGCTGGTTTCTTCTCTTCACTTGTTGCGTTTTCAGGAATTGGGTTGCCGTTGGCATCATGAACGGGATTGGTCTCAAAGGCAATTCGCTTGATGTTGAGCAAGTGCAATGGCGTAATGTTATCCGTGGTAATTGAGCCGCCGATGGTTCCGGGACCGAGTGTCATTGAGGGCGCAAGAGCCGTTGTGTATCCCACTGCGCCGACAGCGGCCACTGTGTTTATCAAAATTCGGAAGGCGGGTTTGTGCAATGCAAACTGTTCAATCACCATTTCATTTTGCGTGTGCAGTGCAAGCGAATGGCCAATGCCGCCAAATTCCAGAATTTCAATACACCGCTTGCATGCCGCTTCCCAGCCATCTTCGGTGTAGAATGCTAAAACCGGTGAGAGTTTTTCCGCCGAGAGAATTTCTTTTTTTCCCACTGCGCCAAGTTCAGCAATCAAGACAGTGGTTTGCGGCGGAACGGAAAAGCCTGCACGCTCTGCAATGAAGGTTGCAGGCATTCCCACCACTTCGGGATTCAATCCCTTTGGAAACATATAGCGTTCTAACTTTTGCTTTTCTTCCATTGAGACGAAATATGCGCCGCGCTTTTTCAATTCTTCAACGACTTTGGTTTTGATGGGCAAATCGCACACAATCGCTTGTTCGGAAGAGCAAAGCGTGCCGTTGTCGAAGGTTTTTCCGAAGAGAATATCGGCGACGGCTTTTGGAATGTTGGCACTTCGCTCGATGAACGCAGGCACGTTGCCAGAGCCAACACCGTAAGCCGGTTTGCCTGATGAATAGGCGGCGCGCACCATTGCGGTGCTTCCTGTGGCGAGAATCACGCTCGTAAGTTCGTGGCGCATGAGTTCGGTTGTGCCTTCGAGCGTTGGCTTGGTCATGCACAAAATCAAGTTATCGGGTGCGCCGGCTTTTTTGGCGGCTTCGGCTACGACTTTTGCCGCTTCGACGGTGCAACGCACGGCGCGTGGGTGCGGTGAGGCCACAATCGCATTGCGCGATTTCAGCGCGATGATGGCTTTATACATCATCGTTGAAGTCGGATTCGTTGTTGGAATCAGTGCCGCAACCACGCCCATTGGTGTCGCCACTTCCCACACTTTGCCGTTGTGTGTTTTATTCACAATGCCGCACGTCTTCATGTCTTTGATGAAGTCGTAGAGCATTTTCGTAGCGACGATGTTCTTTTTCACCTTATCCTGCCATTTGCCAAAGCCTGTTTCTTCGACGGCGAGTTTGGCAAGGCGTTCTCGTGCTTCGTAGCCGGCTTCTGCCATGGCTTTTACGATTTTGTCAACTTGCGCTTGGGTGAAGTCTTTGTAGGCTTGTTGCGCTTCTTTGGCTTTGGCAAGGAGCGTGCGCGCTTCTTGAATGGATTGCAAATCGCTCGAGAGTTCCATGGTGTTCAATGGTGCTTTAGGTGGTTCAATTCAAATCAGGTGTTTATGGCTTGTGCTTTCAAGGTTGCGTGTGAAATCGTGCCATCGGCTTCGCGAGGCAGTTCGGTTCGGAACTCGATTTCATCGGGAACGACCAAATCGCCGAGTTCATACCGAACATAATCACGCAAGATGGCTTTGAGGGCGTCTGCAACGCCGAAGGGATTTTTGAGAACAACGAAGGCTCGAACTTTTTCGCCTTTGTTCGCATCAGGCAATCCAATCACGGCAACTTCCTTGACAACGGGGTGTTCGGCAAGCGTTGATTCGAGTTCTGCATTTGAGATGCGATAGCCACTGACTTTCATCACATCATCAATTCTGCCCACGATGTTGAAGTAGCCATTTTCATCTTTCTTGGCGAGGTCGCCCGTGTTGAAACAGCCTTCGATGTGCCGCCAGTATTTGTTGTATCGTTCTTGATTATTCCAAATGGTTTTCATCAGGTAAGGCACAGGTTGCGAAAGCACGAGCAATCCTTCTTGATTGGGTGCGGATTCTGTTCCATCTAAATTGCGCACTTCGAACTTTGCACCCGGCATCGCTTTACCGACTTTGCCGACTTTAATTGGGAAATTCAGCGTGTTGCCGATAGCGGGAATTGGAATTTCATTTTGAAGCCACATCTCGACAACACTTCCGATTTTGCCGACGACTTCTTTCTGCGCCCATGCGTGTTGAGCTGGCGAGAGCGCGCCGCCAGTGGTGAGCATCAGGCGAAGCGTTGAGTTATCAAATTTTTTCATCGTTTCTGTGCCGTGCCGATGCAAGCGTTGAATGAGCGAGGGGTGAGAGACGAGGATATTGACACCGTGCCGCTCAATGCGTCGCCAAAACGATTCCACACTTGGATAATCGATTGCGCCTTCGTGCATGAGAATCGTTGCGCCTGAAAGCAGTGTGCCATAGACCGAGAACAAATGTCCGGGCGCAGAGCCAATGTGGAAACAGTTCCACAGCACATCGTTGTCTTGGATATCGATGAGCATTTTTGTGGCGTAATATGCGCCGACCATGTAGCCGCCGTGCGTATGCACCACGCCTTTCGGTTTGCCACTCGTGCTACTCGTATAAAGCACAAAGAGCGGGTGATTAGATTCGACGATTTCAGGATTGCAGAACTGCGGTTGCCCGGAGATGAAGTCGTAGAAATCAATTTCGCGTTCCGAAGTAAGATGCAGTTTCGGTGATTGACGGCGCAAAACCACAATGCGCTCAACGCTCGCACACGTGCGCAAGGCACTGTTGAGTGTGGTTTTCATTGGAAAGTGCATCGCTTCGCTGTAGCTGGCATCAGCGCAAAAGACAACCTTCGGCTCAATATCTTCCATGCGGGTTTTGAGCGCGCGTGCGCCTGCCTTTTCGTGAATGACGGCGTGAATTGCACCAATGCGCGCACAGGCAAGCATCGCATAAACGGCTTCTACCGTGTTCGGCATAAAAATCAAGACCGTGTCGCCTTTTTTGACACCAACGGATTTGAGCGCGTTAGCCACTTGCGAGACACGCCGAATCAAGCGGTCAAAGGTTACATAGTTTTCCGGTCCTGATTCGCTCGACCAAATGAGTGCGACTTTATTGCGCCGCTCGCCGACAATGTGGCGGTCAAGCGCATTCAAAGTGATATTCGTTTTCGCACCGATAAACCACTCGTGCTTCGGCGGTTCAAACTCAAAGACCTTGCTCCACTTCGTTTCCCAAAGCAGTTGCTCGGCAATTGATGCCCAAAATTCAGATGGGTTTTCAATCGAAGCCTTGTAGGTGGCGTCGTAATCCAACTTGTTGCGGCGCAAAAAAACCGGCGGCGTAAATTGTTTCGGCAATTCGGATAAAATGTCGGTTGTCATGATTCGTTGAAGATTATCATTTCTGAAAACACTCACAGATTAACTCAAACTTGCCAAATTTTCTTGCAGTTTCGAGCGTGTGGCTATGGCGTTTGCAAGTTTTTCTCTTTCTGAATCAATTACTTCTTTCGGAGCGCGTGAAACAAAGCCTTCGTTTGAGAGTTTCGCTTCTAACTGCTTGATGTAAGTTTCCAACTTTTGAATTTCTTTGGCAAGTCGTGCTTTTTCTTTTTCAAAATCAATCAAGCCTGCGAGCAAGATGTAGAGTTCATTGCCGTCAATCATTGCGCTGGCGGCGTGTTTTGGCTTGGCAAGGTCAGTGGAAATGCTGATGCTTGCACGTGCCAAGCGTTCAAGAAGCGCGCGCTCGCGCAGGAAGCCTTCTGCTCTTTGCTTTGATGTTGCCTTTATGAGCACTTGCGCAATCGGCGCAGGCGGCACACCCAGCACCGCACGAATGCTCCGAATTTCCGTGATTATCTTCTTCAGCAACTCAAATTCTTGTTCGGCTTGTTCATTGTGCCAAGCTTCTTCGCCGTGCGAAATCGGCGTGGTGTCTAAAAACGTGCCTTCGGCTCTCGGCACAAGGGTTTGCCAAATTTCTTCTGTGATAAACGGCATAATTGGGTGAAGCATTTTCAGCGACTCTTCAAAGACGAAGAACGCACGGCACAAGATGTTCTTCTTCTCTACTTCCGATTGCGCCGTTTGTAGCATGACTTTCATGGCTTCAATAAACCAGTCGCAAAAATCGCCCCAGATGAAATCGTAAGTGAGTTTGGCTAAGTCATTGACGCGAAATTGTGAGAGTGCTTGGTGATAGGCTTGCAAGGTTTGATTCAGTCGTGAAAATATCCATTGTTCCGCAAGGTTGAAGTTTGCGCGTTTGAAATCCAACGCGGCATAATGCGATGCAAAGTCATCGGTGCTCTCGAAGATGTCGTTTCGATTCATCAAAAGGAATCGAGCGGCGTTCCAGACCTTCGTGGCGAAGTTGCGCCCTTGCTCGACCTGCGGCGTGTCTTGGTCTTTGGTAACTTCCATGCGCACATCTTGTCCGAGCGGCGAAAGATAGACAACCGTAAAGCGCAACGCGTCAGCACCATATTTTTCAATCACATCCAGCGGGTTGGGCGAATTGCCAAGCGACTTCGACATTTTGCGCCCTTGACCATCGCGAATGATACTCGTGAAATAAACATTGCGAAACGGAATTTCTTTCTTGAAATACAAGCCTGCCATAATCATACGCGCCACCCAAAAGAAAATGATGTCAGGTCCTGTAACCAATGTTGTTGTAGGGTAAAAGGCTTTGAAGTCGTCGGTGTCCATTGAGTTTGTGCCGTCCCAGCCGAGTGTGGTTAAAGGCCAGAGCCACGAAGAAAACCATGTGTCGAGCACATCTTCATCTTGCACAAGGTCAGTGAGTTCAAGGGTTGGGTTTTTGGCTTTGAGTTGTGCGAAGGCTTCTTCTTTTGTGGCGGCAACGGCAAATGAGCCATCGGGCGCGTAGTAAGCGGGAATGCGATGTCCCCACCACAGTTGGCGCGAAATGCACCAATCTTGAATGTTCGTCATCCAATGCCGATAGGTGTTAATCCATCGTTCAGGATAGAATTTGATTTGCCCTTCTTCAACGACCTTCAAAGCAGGTTCGGCAAGCGGTTTCATTTTCACAAACCACTGTTCCGAGAGATACGGCTCAATCACCACATCGGCGCGTTCTGAATAGCCGACATTGTGCGTGTAGTCTTCAACCTTTTCCAAATTGCCTTGTGCTTTCAAGATTTCTTCGGCTTTTTTGCGTGCGGCGAAGCGGTCTAATCCAGAAAGTTCGCCGAAGCCTTGTTCAATTTTTCCGGTTTTATCAATCGCGCAGATAACGGGCAAGTTGTGTCGCAATCCGATTTGGTAGTCGTTGGCATCGTGCGCAGGCGTGATTTTCAGCGCGCCAGTTCCGAACTCCATTTCCACATACTCATCGGCAATGATGGGCAGTTCGCGTTTGGTTAAAGGCTCGATAACAATTTTCCCGATGAACGATTTGTAACGCTCATCATTGGGATTAACGGCAACGGCAACATCGGCGAGCATGGTTTCGGGACGCACTGTAGCAATCGTGATAAATCGTTCAGGCTCATCTTTGAAGAAGTAGCGCACGAAGTAAAGTTTATCGGTTTGCGTTTTCATGATGACTTCTTCATCGGAGAGCGCAGTTTGCGAGGCGGGGCACCAGTTGATAATGCGCTTGCCGCGATAAATCAAGCCGTCGTTGTAAAGTTTGATGAAGCAGTGCGTAACGGCTCTCGATGCGCTCTCGTCCATCGTGAAGAGATTGCGTCGCCAATCTGCCGAAACGCCGAGTTTGCGCAGTTGTGTGAGAATGAGGTCGCCGTATTCATTGCGCCATTGCCAGACACGTTCCAAGAATTTTTCGCGACCTAAATCGTAGCGTGTTTTTTTCTCTTTGCGGAGCTCTTTCTCGACGCGGGTTTGTGTAGCGATGCCGGCGTGGTCAGTGCCGGGAAGCCAAAGCGATTCATAGCCCATCATGCGGTGGTAGCGAATGAAGAGGTCTTGAATGGTGTGGTTAAGCACGTGTCCCATTGTGAGACTGCCGGTGATGTTCGGCGGCGGCATGAGAATCGTAAAGGCTTTTTTTTCGCCGCGCAAAACGGGCGCGCTCTCGGCGTTCGTAACGCCCAATGCTTCAAAGTGCGCAACGCTCCACTTGGCTTCAACGGTTTGTGGGTTGTAGGTTTTGTCGAGCTGTTGCTCGGAAAGCGTTTCGGACATAAAACAATTTGACCTGATATTGATAATAAAGTGAGAATTTACGATTGACGTAGGGTGATAACAAAAGGAGAGTTAAAAGTTGAGGGTGAAGCGTTGAGAGTTGTGTCTGTGTTTATCGGTTGGAGCCGTTTCATCGGGGTTTCATTTTTCAAGAAACCGCAGACTGAACAGATTTTTTTGAAGAAAGAAAGGGACGCCGCAGAGCGACAGGGTGAGGTCAAAACACAAAGGGCGGATTTGGAATCCGCCCCTACTAACCTCTAACCTTCAACCTATCACTTCACCAGCATCATCTTTTTCGTTTGCACAAAATTCCCCGCCTGCAACCGATAGAAGTAAATGCCACTCGCAAGCCCGGTCGCATTCAGCGTGAAGTTATACGCTCCCGCTTCTTGCCGACCATTCACCAGCGTCATCACCTCTCTGCCCAACACATCATACACTTTCAGCGATACCTCACTCGCCACAGGCAGTTGATACCCAATCACCGTCGTGGGATTAAACGGATTCGGATAATTTTGCTCCAACAGGAAAGTTCTTGGTGCATTGGTGCTAATTTGCTCGACGCGGGAAGCCCCACTGGTCCAGCGCGCAATATAACGTGAAACAATAGGTGATGTCCCATTGTTAACCTCTGTGAAAAAGCCACCGATATATAAGTCATTTCCTATTACCGCCAATACTGATACCACCGGATTAGTTACACCTCCAACGC
>Ga0197142_1000258_pt1 | contig 48691 bp, 53 predicted proteins | sample GBS60_MetaG_FD_148614 | JGI IMG/M metagenome (GOLD analysis project Ga0197142, IMG submission 148614) | Sediment microbial communities from Great Boiling Springs, Gerlach, Nevada, United States - GBS 60_MetaG | ecosystem: Environmental > Aquatic > Thermal springs > Hot (42-90C) > Sediment... | reverse complement strand
GGCGAGGTCGTCGAGCATCTGGTCTTCCGAGCGCAGGCGCGCCACGCGCGAGACGAGCCGCTTCGACTCCGTCGCGCCACAGGCGGGGCATGCCTGCGGCTCATCCCGCTGCGCAATCGCCAGCAACTTCGAGAACCGCTTCCGACACTTCAGGCAGCGATACTCGTAGAGTGGCATCAGCCCATCACCTTCTGCAGCGTCTCCTTGAGAACGCTTGCCGAAGTTTGCAGGGCGGCGCGCTCCTCATCCGAGACGCCGATTTCGATGACCGCTTCGACACCCTTGCGTCCGACGCGCGTCGGCAGCGAGAAGCACACATCGCTGATGCCTAATGCACCCGTCTGCAGGGTCGACACGGGCAACACCTGATGCTTATCCAGCGCAATCGCGTTCACGACCTGCGCGATGGAGACGCCCACGGCGTAGCCTGCGCCCCCTTTGAGGCGAATCGCCTCCGCGCCCGAATTCTTCGTGCGCTCAAAGACGGCGTCCATCGCCTCCTTGCTGTAGCCAGGATAATCCTTGAGGGGCACGCCCGCAATCGTCGCGCAACTCCAGATGGGCACCATCGAGTCGCCGTGTTCGCCCAGAATCAGCGCGTCCACATCGGTCGCCGCCACGCCGAAATGCTCCGCCAGAAACGAACGGAAGCGGCAGGTGTCCAGCACCGTGCCCAGCCCGATTACGCGCTCGGCGGGCAGCCCCGACTCCTTGACCGCCAAGTAGGTCAGGATGTCCACGGGGTTTGAGACGACCAGGATAATCGCGTCGTCGGCAAGCGCGACGCCCTTGAGGTTGCCCAGAATCTCGCGGAACAGCCCGACATTGCGGTTGATGAGTTCCAGTCGGCTCTCGTCGGGGCGTCGGCGCAAGCCTGCGGTGATGATGACCATATGCGCGCCGTTGAGGTCGGCGTAGTCGCCCGCGCGGAATCGGACAGGTTGCGAGTAGGCTGCGCCGTGCCGCAGGTCTAACGCTTCGCCTTCGGCGGCGTCGCGGTTCACATCCAGCAGCAGCACTTCCGAGACCGCACCGATAAGTTGCAACGCGAACGCGGCGTTCGAGCCGACGCGCCCGCCGCCGCCAACGATTCCTACCTTCATCGTGTTTACCTCCCTAAAGAGGGGCGTTTCGCGAACGCCCCGTGTCCGTCGGGTGCGCCCGACGCTTACAACAGCGGAAACTGCTCCAGAAAGCGCAAATCGTTCTCCAGAAACAGGCGCAGGTCGTCCACGCCGTACTGCAGCATCGGGATGCGCTCGATGCCCAGCCCGAACGCGAAGCCGCTGTAGCGCTCCGTGTCGATGCCGTAGCGTTCCAGAATGTTGGGATGAATCAGCCCTGCGCCGCCGAGTTCGAGCCAGCCGCCCTTCCACGAAATCGCGAAGTCCACCCCAGGCTCCACAAACGGGAAGTAGTCGGGTCGGAAGCGCACGCGCACCTCCGCGCCGAACATCAGTTGCGCGAACTGCGTCAGCACGCCTTTCAGGTGCGCCATGCTCACCCCTTCGTCCACCATGAAGGCGTCCACTTGGTGGAAGGTGTGCGAGTGGGTGGCGTCCACATTCTCGTAGCGATAGCAGCGCCCGATGATGGCGATGCGGATGGGCAGGCGACGCTCGCCGCGCTGCAGTTGCTCGAAGACGCGCCCCTGAATCGAGGTGGTCTGCGTGCGCAGCAGGTAGCCTGGCGCGATGTGGAACGAGTTCTGCTCGTCCATCGCGGGGTGGTCGTCGGGGTAGTTCAGTGCGCCGAAGTTGTATTCAAACCGCTCCAAGTCGTACCCGTCCACGAATTCGAAGCCCAGCCCCGTCAGGGCGCGTTTGACCCGCTGCATAGTCAGCGTCAGCGGGTGCAGGCGTGCGGGGCGCAGGGGCGCGCCGGGCAGCGTGATGTCCAGTCGCTCGGCTTCGATGCGCTGGGCGAGTTCCGCTTGCTCCAGCGCAGCGCGTCGCTCGGCAAAGAGTCGCTCCAGCTGTTCGCGGGCGGCGTTCACCTGCTGCCCGAACTGGGGTCGCTGTTCGGGGGGCAGAGTGCCCAGTTGGCGCAGCAGTTGCCCAATTGCGCCCTTGCGCCCCAAGTAGTGCGTCTCTACCGCCTGTAGGTCGGCAAGGGACGCCGCCTGCGCAATCGCGCGTTCTGCCTCGTCCAGAATCGGCTGAATGCTCTCCACGGCGACGCTTACGGGCCGGGGCGTACCGAATCGACCAGCATGCGGAACGCTTCGGGGTCACGCACTGCCATCTCCGCGAGTTGCTTGCGGTTCACTTCGATGCCGCGCTCGGTCAGCGCGTGGATGAACTCATGGTAGCGCATGCCGTGCATGCGGCACGCGGCATTGATGCGCGTGATCCACAGGCGTCGGAAGTCGCGTTTGCGCTGTCGTCGGTCGCGATAGGCGTACTGCAGGGACTTCATCACCTGCTCGTTCGCCTTGCGGAACAGTCGGCTCTTTGCGCCATAGTAGCCTTCCGCGAGTTTCAGAATCTTCTTGTGGCGACGGCGGGTCACCGTGCCGCCTTTCACTCGTGCCATAGCAATCTCCTCCTTACTTGCCTGCTAATAGGCGATTGACGCGCCGATACTCGCCCTCGAAGAGTGCGCCTTCTTGGTCGAGTCGGCGTTTGCGTGCGGGCGATTTACTCAGGAACAGGTGGCTGTTCCCGGCTTTCTTGTGCATCAGTTTGCCCGTTGCTGTGCGCTTGAAGCGCTTGGCGGCTGTCTTGCTCGTCTTCATTTTGGGCATGGGTAGCACCTCCTGCTGATTTCGGTTTCGCTGCGGGCTTTTTAGCAGGCGCAAGCACCATCGTCATCTGCCTACCTTCCATCGTTGGCGGTTTTTCGATAACGCCATAGTCCTGCACCGCGTCTGCGATTTTGCGCAGCAGCGATTCACCTGCTTGCGGGCGATCGAACTCGCGACTTCGAAAGATAACCACAAACTTTACCTTGTCGCCCTCTTGCAGAAATTCGATAGTGTTGCGTATTTTTGTCTCAATATCGTGTGCACCGATGGCTGGACGCAGGCGAAGGGTTTTCACATCACCGCCTTTCTGTTTCTTTTTGGCTTCCTTCGCCAGCTTCTCCTGCTCGTAGCGATACCGCCCGTAGTCCAGAATTTTGCACACAGGCGGGTTGGCGGTCGGCGCGACTTCCACCAGGTCTAAGCCCTGCTCTTGGGCGATTTTCAAGGCGCGGCGTGTGGGCATCACGCCCAACTGCTTCCCGTCTGAATTGATGACACGCACCTCGCGGGCGCGAATTCGATTATTGATCCTTAGTTCCTTCTGAATGGCTCCCTCACCCTCGCTTTGTTGGTCTACTCAATCAGCGTCTGACCGAGCACGCGCAGGATGTCCTCCATCACTTCGGGCGCGAAGCCCTCCTCGGCGTAGCGGATGATGCCCTTCTTGTCCACGATATACAGCGTGGGGAAGGCTTTCACGCGGGCGCGACGCGTCACTTCCTGCTGGTTCGGCGGAACGACGATGGTGTAGGTCATCTTGTGCTGCTCGACGAACGCGCGCACTTCGTCGGGCGTGCCCGAATCGAGCGCAACGCCGACCACGACCAGCCCGCGGCTGCTATATTTGTCGTGCAGCTCCTGCAGGTAAGGAATCGCCGCGCGGCACGGTCCGCACCAAGTCGCCCAGAAGTCCACCAAGTACACCTTGTCCTGCTTGCCACCCAGCTTGACCTCCTTGCCGTTGAGGTCTTTGAAGGTCATCTCAGGCATCTTCTGCCCAACGCGCAGCTGCGCACTGGACGGCATTGTCGCGTACAAGAATACAGCGATACTTAGCAACGCCAGTGGTAGAATGTACCGTTTCATCACTGCCTCCACAGCCAAATTATACCATGCGCGCACGGAATTCAAGACCCTGCTGCTGCGCTCCTCCGTTCGGGCACGGCACGCCGCGATAGGAGAAGCGTGGTGCGGGACGAGTCGCTAACGCTATCCCCTGCGTCGGCGGATTTCTGGCAATTGCCGCCGCCGCACGGGAGATTCCCGAAGCGCATGCGTGGATTGCGATTGCGCTGAGTGGGCTATTGTTGCAGCGACTCTGTGTGCCCCCTTGTGAGAGGAGAACCGCTCTCTGTGGCGAAGCATACGCCTATGACACTGCCGACGGTTGGTTTCATCGGGCTGGGGATTATGGGGCGTCCGATGGCGCGGCATATTTTGCAGGCAGGCTATCCGCTGGTGGTACATAGCCGCAGCCGCCCGCCCATCGACGCGCTGGTGGCGCTGGGCGCACGCGCAGCAGCCACGCCCGCCGAGTTAGCAGCGCAGTGCGATGTGGTCATCACTTGCTTGCCCGACGACGCGACCGTCGAGCGCGTCTGGCTCTCAGGCGAGAACGCTGCGCTGCCTGCAATGCACACGGGTGCGCTTGCGATCGACATGGGCACGACTGCGCCCAGCCTCGTCCAGCGGCTCGCTGACGCCGCGCGGGAACGCGGAATCGCCTTTCTCGACGCGCCCGTCACAGGCGGGCAGTGGGGCGCGGAGGCGGGCACGCTCACCATCATGGTCGGCGGTGATCTCGATGCCTTCCAGCGCGCCCTACCCGTCCTGCAGACGATGGGTAAAAAGGTCGTCTATGTGGGCGCCAGCGGCAGTGGGCAGCGCATGAAACTCGCTAACCAAATTGCGGTCGCTGTTGGGATGCTCGCCGTATCGGAAGCGTTGTTGTTCGCGGAGCAGGCGGGGTTAGACCTGCACCTCACCGTAGAAACGCTCAATTCAGGTGCAGCAGGCTCGTGGACGATGGAGAACCTCGGCAAACGCATCGCGCAGGGCGACTTCCAGCCAGGCTTTATGGTCAAACTATTGCAGAAAGACCTCGCAATCCTGATGAACGAGGCGCAACACATGGGCACGCCCTTGCTGGGAACTGCGCTCGTGCAGCAACTCTACCGAGGCTTGGAACGCACAGGCGACGAAGCACTCGGCACGCAGGCGCTCATCCTCGCGCTGCGACGGCTGAGCGGAGAATGATACTCATCGCTGCCCCGCTCTTCACACAACAGCCCCACTCGCAGACCGTGTACGCGTGCATACCCCTACACCTGCCAATACTGCGGGCATGTGTCGCGCGATTTGACCGTTGACCATGTGGTGCCGCGCAGCGTGGGCGGTGGCGACACTTGGGAGAACCTCAGGGCGTGCTGCCGTCGGTACGACTAAGTCGCGCTGCCCGAACTTTGTGCCGTAGCTCAGCCGTAGCTCAGACTGTATCTGCCCCATGCTGCCCGAAGGGAGATATGCTACCGCGTGCGAATCAGGTACAATCTCTTCGCTATGCGTATGGCGTTGTGGCTTGCGGGGGTCGGAATGCTTGCCCTGACGGCGCTTGCGTTCACTTGGGTGCCGCCAGCGCAAGACTTCCGCGACCCTGGTTCCGCTCGGATTGTCCTGTTCCATGTGCCTGCGGCGTTTACCTGCACGCTATGCTTTTTGGCGGGCGGCTTTTTCGGCTGGCGCTACTTGCGTCGGCGCAATGCGATAGACGACCTGCGTGCGGCAGCAGCGAACGAGGTCGGGCTGACCTTTGGCATCATCACGCTGCTGACAGGTATGGTATTTGCAGCGATGCAGTGGGGCAAGCCGTGGCACTGGGATCCGCGCCAGACCAGCTTCCTGCTGCAGTTGATGATTTACGCGGCGTATTTTGCGCTGCGCAGCTCGGTAGAGGACGACCGTCGGCGCGCAGCGGTTAGCTCGGGCTACACGGTGTTTGCCGCCCTGACTGTACCGCTGCTGGTGTTCATCCTGCCGCGCCTGCCGATGTTCCAAGAGGTCTCGCTGCATCCCAGCAATGTGATGGCGAATAGACAGGGAATGGACTGGCATTATAGCGTAGGCGTCTATTTGGGCTTTGCAACCTACTGGTCGTTGGCGTTCGGGCTGTACCGACTACGCATCGCGACCTTCGCGTTGGAGGCGAGAATCCGTGAGTTGGCAGACCGCCTTGAGCATCAGCATGCTCATCGTGTGGGCTGGAGTCTTCGCGTACCTGCTGTGGCTGCAGGGGCGGATGGCGAAGCTCCAGAAACAGCTGCGCGACCTTGAGCAGACGGGCAAGGAGCGTTCCTAACCGCGTGTGTAGAGTTCCCACTTGAGGCGTGCAAGCAGATAGCTGAGCACGGACTCTGCGCCACGGTTGAGGTTTACGCCGAGTGCGTTTAGCCCGTCGTACACCGCGCCTGTTTCGGAGTCATAAACGGCGATTTGGTGGATGTTGTCGCCGTGATACCACATTAGTGCCCGCGCTGCATACTGCAGGAACGGCTTGTACCTATCTAGTGCTTGCCACGCGTCTAAGAACGCCTCGACGCTTGCTCCTGCGCACACGGGCTGCTGATCAAACAGCGCGCGGCTTCTGCCGCGCACATACCAGCCCTCTGTGCCCACGGGGCTAAAGTAGCCCGTTTCGGCGAAAGTGTTCTCTGCGAGGAACTCGAACGCTTCGCGGGCGAGTTTGACCCACTGCGGGGTGCGCGTGCGCACCCCGCACAGCAGCAACGCTTGGGGCAGACGCGGGTTCTCGTAGGTGAGATGGTCTTCGAACCAGCGCCACTCTGGGGCGCGCGTCGCCTCATACCGCTCCGCCAAGTCGCGTCCCCAGTGCAGCAGGCGCGCGTGGTTTTCGTCCGCAAGTGCCATAAACGCTATCGCGCGTGGCGCGTGGAGCGTGCGGGCGTGCGCAAGCGCGCGCGCCAGAATTGGCTGCGCTCGCCGCGCCCACTCGGTGTCGGGCAACAGCTGCACCAGTGTCTGTAGCCCCCATACAGTGCGTCCGTGTGAGTCTTCACTGCCCACCTCATCGAGCCAGTTCCCGTCCGCATCGCGAAAGTTATGAAACCGTCCGCTCTCCAACTGCGCCGCCTCGATGTAATCTAGGCACACCTCGATAAGCGCCTGCGGCAGCGTCGGGTCGGAGAGCACAAGCCAGTCAGGCGGCTGCGACGCCAACTGATGCAACCACACGCCCACAATCAGCCCGCGCGCCTGGTCATCAATCGAAAACCCGTGCTCGACCCACGGCTCGGCGTAGCGCGTGTGCTGCCAGATGCCAAGCGGCGTCAGCAAGTGGCGCAAGTGTTCCAGCCTGACCTTTGGCAACGACAGACGCATACGCCTTAGATTCTACCCGCTGCCCCGCGTAACGAATTTGGCAGGAGAGCAGTCTAATAGGTAGAATTACTTCGGCGATTCGAGGAGGCGTTTGGAGCGCATGAGATGGATGACGATAGCACTTGGGCTGGCGACGCTTGCTGTGCTGCTGCACGGATGTGGCGGCGGGGGCGGCGCAGGCGGCGGAGCGGGACTCGTGGCGACCGAGCGTGTCGCTTATGTGCGTGTGATCGACCCTGTGACGGGCAACCCCGTGCCCGATGCAGAGGTACATTTCGTCACGGACACGGGCAGTCTCCCGATGCGACGCGTAGTTGCGGCACAGACCACAGACCCGAACGAGATTTCCCTGAGCTTTGCCCGTTCCATCAAAAGCGATGCGCGTGAGGGCGATTTTGTGCTGCGTGGCGTTGGCGACGACCTGGTGTTTCGCGGGTTGTGGGTGCGCCGACCTGCAGGCTACACTGCTGTCGTGCGCCACATCACCCCAGAGAACACTCGACGCGTGTTCCAAACCCCCAGTTCACCCAACACCCTTGCCGCATGCTTAGCGGCGTCTAATCGGGCGGGCGTAGTACGCGTGGTGTTCGGCGAACCAAAACTGATCGATTTCGGCGTGCTCGAAATCTTTCCCAACAACCCGCAGGTACCGCCACCGCCTGTCGATGATGTCTGCCCCTGAACCGACGGGGAGGGCGCGCCTGATGCGCCCTCTCATCCAGTTCAGCTTGCTGGCGCTAATCAGCTTCACGCTGGTTTGGGGTATTGAACTCCTGCGCCATCAAGACCCATTTTTGCGAGCCGTCGCGAATATTCCACCCGAACTGGAGCAACTGGAGCTGCTGCTGGAGCGTCCTACACTCACCCTGCGCGACGGCGCGCACATGGTGGCGACCCTGCAGATGGACAAACTGGCGATTGAGCGCAACCGCGTCCACTGGCGAGCGGAGCGACTTCGACAGGCGGTGCTGTACGATGAGCAAGGCAAGCCCATCGGAACCGCGCGCGCCGACGCACTCATCTACAACTTCCCCGCAAAGCGACTCTACATCGCAGGCAACCCGACGCTAACCATCCGCCGCCACCCGCTGGGCGACTTCCCGCTGACCATCCAAACCGCGTGGCTGAACTGGGACTTGCGCTACCAACAGATCCACACTGACCTGCCTACGCGCCTAAGTTGGCAGGACGGGCAGGGCACGATTGAACGCCTGCGCTGGGACTTGGCGTCGGGCGTGCTGACGCTGGAGCATGGCAAGTTTCGGATAAGCAGCACGCTTGTCCAAGAACGCGCCCAGCCCAAACGCGAAATCGACCTCCAGTGGGACACCGCAAAACTGCGCAGCGACCACTCGGAAGTGCGCGGGCTGCGCCTGCGCGACGGCGATACCCTCGCAACTGCCGAACGCGCCGATGTATACGACCGCAAACGCTACGCCCGTGCCACAGGCACACTGCGCCTTGAAGACCCCCGCATTGACATCGAGGGCAAGCAACTCGAAATCTGGTACGGTGAAAACCAGAAACGCGCCCGCCTGCAAAACAGCGTGCGCATGCGCGTCAAACCCCGCGAGAACCAGCCACCTCCCGAAGGCGCGGAGGAAAGTGAGGTGGAACAAGCCAAACGCTACCCGATTGATGCAACCTGCGACACCCTCGAATACTTCTACCGCCGCAAGGTCGCCTCCCTGCGCGGGAACATCAAAGCCGTGCAGCAACTCCCCGAAGGGCGCACGCGCACCCTCTACGCCGACGAAGCCGAATACGACCAGAACAAGGAGACGCTAATCCTCAAGGGCAAAGTGATTCTGGACGAACCCGACCGCCTGCGCTTGGAGACCGAACTGGCGATTGTGTCCCTCAAGGAGGGCGAGGAGACCGTCGATCTGCCGCGCGGCGCGAAAGGTGTGTTTTACTACACCGAAGAGGACGAGGAGGCGCCCCCATCTGATGGCAGCCGCTGAGCCATACGCTACCCTGCGTGAGACGATCTCCTTCGAGGGTGTCGGGCTACACACGGGAGAGATCTGCCGCGTGGCGGTGCATCCCGTGTCGGAGGTGCGCCTGCCTTGTGGCATTAGCTTCCGCAAAGGCGCGACGGTGTTTCCCGCGCGCTGGGACCATGTGGTGGACACGACCCGCGCGACCGTGCTGGGCGACGGCGCAACCCGAATCAGCACTGTCGAACACCTGATGGCGGCGCTGTGGATTACGGGCATTACGCACTGCGAAATCGAAGTGCTGCAGGGCGACGAAATCCCGATACTGGACGGCAGCGCGTTGCCGTTCGTGGAAGCGTTGCAGGCGGTGAAGAGTACGGTGGACGCCCTCACTCCCAGCCACTCGCCCACGGCGTGGGCAAGGGGTGTAGGGGCGCACGGCGGTGCGCCCCTACACCTCCAGGCACGCCACGCCGACCGCTACTTAGGGCTGGCGTTAGGCGGCGATGCGCTGTTTGGCTACATCGATTTTGCTGAACCGTTGGGGGTGCAAGCGGGTGCATTCGCGCTTAGCGCGGTTGCCGACCAGATAGCTCCTGCACGCACTTTTGGCTTTCTGCGGGAAGTGGAAGCCCTACGCCAGCGGGGACTGGCACTGGGCGGCGCACTCGACAACGCCCTCGTAATTGGCGAAACTGGGTATCATAATCCTGCGCGTTTCGAGGACGAACCGCTGCGCCATAAACTACTGGATGTGTTGGGCGACTTGTACCTGTGCGGCGCACGGTTGACAAGCTTCACGCTGGTTGCAATCAAGCCCGGACACGCGCTGAATGTGCAGCTGGCGCAGCAAGTAGCGCGAGCGTGGCTTGCGGAGGACTGAGGATGGCGGAGTTGAGTTTGGATGTCGAGCAGATACGACAGGTTATCCCGCATCGGTATCCGTTCCTGCTGGTGGATCGGATTCTGGAGCTGGAACCAGGTAGGCGCGCGGTTGGGCTAAAGAATGTCACCATCAACGAGAGCTTTTTTCAGGGGCACTTCCCTGTGAAGGCGATTATGCCAGGTGTGCTAATTCTGGAAGCGATGGCGCAGGTCGGTGGCGTGATGGTGATGACGCAGCCCCACTTGCGCGATCGCATCGCGTTGCTGGGCGGTATCGACAACGCGCGGTTCCGCCGCCCCGTCGTGCCAGGCGACACGCTGATTATGGAAGTGGAGATGCTGTGGATGCGCCGTGAGGTTGGGCGCGTGAAGGCAACCGCCCGCGTGGACGGCGAACTCGTCGCCGAAGCCGAAATCACCTTCGCGCTGCCCGAACCCGACCGATTCCAAAGCCCGCCCGTAGAGACCCTGCTGCCTGCCCATACCCCCTAAGAGGCGAGACCTATGGCAACTATTCACCCGACCGCTGTGGTGCATCCCACCGCCGAGCTGGAAGACGATGTGGAAATCGGTCCTTACAGCGTCCTCGGCGCGCATGTGCGTATCGGTGCTGGCACAACCCTGGGCGCACATGTGATTATCGAAGAGAACACTCGAATCGGGCGCAACAATATTATCTATCATGGGGCAGTGCTGGGCGCACCACCTCAAGACCGCAAGTTCAAGCACGAGCGCAGCTATCTTGAAATTGGCGACAATAACTGGATTCGCGAGTATGTGACTATTCATCGTGCCAGCGGCGAGGAGCAGGCAACACGCATCGGCAACAATAACTTCCTGATGGCATATGTGCATATCGGGCACAACTGCATCGTGGGTGACGGCGTAGTGATGGCGAACTCGGTCGGCATCAGCGGGCACTGTGAAATTGGCGACGGGGCGAACTTGGGCGGGATGGCAGGCGTCCACCAGTTCACGCGCATCGGCAAACTGGCGATGGTCGGTGGGATGTCGCGAATCGTGCGTGACGTGCCCCCGTTTATGATTGTGGAGGGCAGCCCTGCCGAAGTGCGCGGGGTGAACTTGGTGGGGCTGCGTCGTGCAGGCGTGCCCGAATACTCCCGCGACGCCCTGCGCAAAGCGTGCCGCTACATGTTCTTCTCCGAGATGAACCTAAGCCAAGCCATCGCAAAAATCCGAGCGGAGGTCGATATGACAGCGGAGTTAGAGTACCTTATCGAATTCATGGAGCAGATACGGCACGGACGCAACGGTCGCGCGTTAGACCAACCCGCGCGCAAATGAGCGGCTCGGTCGTCATTCTCACAGGCGAGGCGTCAGGCGACCTGTATGGGGCGGACTTGGCGAGGTCGCTGCGCGCCCGCTTTCCAGAAATGGCATTCCACGGCGTGGGCGGTGCGCGCATGCACGCAGCTGGGGTGCAACTCCTCGCCGACAGCCGCGCATGGGGCGCGATTGGCGTGGTGGAGGCAGCAAAGGTTGCCCCGAAAGTGCTGTTGGCGTTCCAGCAGGTGAAGCGGTCTCTGCGACGCATGCGCCCCGAATGGATCATTCCCATCGACTGCGGCGCGTTCAATGTGCCGCTGAGCTGCTGGGCGAAGGCACAAGGCATGCGCGTGGTGTACTACATCCCACCGGGCAGTTGGCGGCGCGAGCGGCAAGGCGCAGACCTGCCCCGCTGTACGGATTGGGTGCTGACTCCGTTCGAGTGGTCAGCGACACACCTCCAAGCGATGGGCGCACGAGCGCATTGGGTGCCACATCCGCTCCTACGCTTAGCACACGCTTCTGAATCGAAGAGAGCGTTTTGTGAGCGGCTCGGTTTAGACCCCGTTCGCCCTATCATCGCGCTGCTCCCTGGCAGCCGCCGCCATGAGGTGAGTGCGCTTGTGCCCTTGTACGCCCGTGTCGCCGAACAGGTCTATCGCAAAATGCCCGAAGTGCAATTCGTCGTCTCTGTCGCCCCGCACTTCAGCCCCGACTGGATACACACGCTCTGGGCAGACGGCTCCAAGCAGTGGGTTCCGACCGAGACGCGTTCAGTATGGAACCTGTTGGCGCACGCCGACGCAGCGATTGTCTGTTCGGGCACGGCGACGCTGGAAGCCGCGCTGCTGGAGACGCCAATGTTGATTGTCTATCGAGGCAACTGGCTTATGAATTTGGAGTACCGCTTGCGCCGCCGTCAGCTGAATCTGCAGTGGATTGGGTTGCCGAATCTAATCTTGCAGCGCAGTGTGTGTCCCGAGTTCATTCAAGAGGCAGCGTCACCTGAAGCGCTGACGCACGCGCTGCTGCACTTACTGCTTAACGAGGACGCGCGCAATACCCAATTGCAGGCGTTCCACGAAGTCCGCCGTGCGCTGGGCGAAGGACATGATCTCCGCGAGGCACACGAGTGGATTGCTGACCTGTTGACAGGCGTGTGCTGACCGCAGCCTGCTTATCTTCGGTGATGTGCCGCCGCCGATGGACAAGTGCGTCCAACGCGTAGGCGGTTCCAAGTAAGCGATTCTTGAACCGCAGCGAATTTTGCCCGAATGGAAGGTCTGCATACCGTTCTCCTGTTGGGGCGCGTGTGCAGGGGTTCACAATCGGCGGTAGGGTGTGTGTGGGCGTTGCGCAAGGTATCGCACATGGAGCCGGCGGGGGGATTCGAACCCCCGACCTTCCACTTACAAGGCGGTTGCTCTACCGCTGAGCTACGCCGGCATCTAAGCGCTATTATACCCGCTCCTCTGCAAAAAATCGCGCGCCTGCCGATAATCACGGCAGGAGGGAACGATGCAGGTCTCGCTCAAGACAACCGCCAAGAAATACAAGGCGACGCTGAACGGCGAAATCGGGTTCGCTGAGGTGGCAATGCTCCACGAGACCGCCCAGCAAATCACACGGAACCCGAAGGAGACCCAGATTGACTGGAGCAGCCTGACCGCCATCCACTACGCGGGCGTGCAGGTGCTGTTCGCCCTGCGCAAGTCGCTCGAAGAGCAGGGCTACAAGGTGCAGTTTACCGAGCCGAACCCGCAGCTCTATCAACACCTCCACACCTTCGGCGTGTGGGACGCCCTCATCCAATCCTAACACCTAAGGAGCGCAACGATGGACAGCTTGATGCAACTGTTTTACGACGAGGCGAACGAGATGGTCGAGGGGATGGAGCAGGTGCTGCTTGCCCTCGAATCGGGCGAGCCTAACCCCGAGACGGTCAACGCGCTGTTCCGCTATGCCCACTCGTTCAAGGGCAACAGCGCGGCGATGGGCTTCACGCACCTAAGCAAGTTCACGCACGGGCTGGAAAGCGCGATGGAGGTGTTGCGCAAGGAGCAGCGCACGCTGACCCCCGAACTGGCAACGCTGCTGCTGCAGGCGGTAGATATGATTCGCACGCTGCTGGAGCGCACGCGCACCGAAGGCGATGTGGGCGACCCGACCTGCGAGCCGCTGCTACAACAAATCAACGCGGTCATCAACGGCGAGACGCCGCAACCCACCGCTGTTCCAAGCGCGTCCGCCCCAGCGACGCCCGCCGAACCGCCTGCCGTGCAAAGCGCACCCCAGTACCGCATTACCTATCAGCCCGCCCCAACCCTCAGCGCGGAACACGACCCGCTGCAACTGCTGAGTGAACTGCGGGACTACGGACAGGTGCTTGAGTGCCGATTCCGCGAGCAAATCCCGCCGCTGGAGCAGCTCAAGACCGACGCCTGCTACGGCAGCTGGGAGCTTCTGTACGAGACGGCGTTTGAGCCTGCGATTGTGCGCGCGCTGCTGGAACTGGTCGCCGAAGGCGCGGAGGTGCGCATTGAGCCTCTGAACGCTCCGTCCTCGACCGAGACGGTGCAGCCCACCGCTACCGAGACCGTCGTCGCTGCGTCCCAGCCAAGCGTCGCGACGCCTGCGCCGACGGAGACGCCCGCCGCCACAGCAGCGACCGCCGCCGTGAACACCGCCGCCGCCAGCAAAGGCGAAGCGCAGAGCATCCGCGTCTCCACCGAGAAGATCGACGCGCTGATGAACCTCGTGAGCGAAATCGTGATTGCGCAATCGATGCTCTCCAGCGCACAGAACGCCAATACCGACGAGCGCACCCGCGCCGCCATCACCCAGATGGAGCGCCATGTGCGCGAACTGCACGAGCGCGTGATGGCGATCCGCCTGCTCCCCGTGAGCTACCTGTTCAACCGATTCCCGCGCATGGTACGCGACACCGCTGCCAAACTCGGCAAGAAGGTCTCCCTCGAAATAGAGGGCGAGGAAACCGAACTGGATCGCACGCTGCTGGAAGCACTCAGCGACCCGCTGACGCACCTGATTCGAAACGCCATCGATCACGGCATCGAGCCGCCCGACGAGCGACGCCAAAACGGCAAGCCCGAAACAGGAACCATCAAACTCAGCGCGTACCAATCCGAAGGGCGCATCTATATCGAGGTGCGCGACGACGGACGCGGCATCAACACCGAGCGCGTGCGCCAAAAAGCCATCCAACTCGGCTGGATCACCGAAAATGACCACCCCTCCGAAGAGACCCTGTACGACTTCTTATTCCAGCCTGGCTTCTCGACGGCACAGCAGGTGAGCGACCTATCGGGGCGCGGCGTCGGAATGGATGTGGTCAAGCGGAATGTGGAGAGCCTGGGCGGGAGCATCAGCGTGCAGTCCAAGCGGGGCGAGGGCACACGCTTCCTGTTGCGCGTGCCGCTCACGCTCGCGATTATGGACGGGCTGGGGCTGACTGTCGCCGACGAGCATTACATCGTGCCGCTGACCGCCGTCGTGGAAGCGTTCCAGTACGAGAGCCTGCAACACACCGCGCTGTTCGACCAGTACGAGATGGTGAATGTGCGCGGCGAGTTCATCCCACTGGTGCGCCTGCGCCAGTTCGTCGGACTGCCTGAAACCGACCAGGACGGGCTAATCGTCGTGCTGGAGCAGGAAGGCGAGCAAATTGCACTGCTCATCGACGGCATCGCGGGACAGCAGCAGGTGGTGCTGAAGAGCTTGGAGGAGAACTTCGTCCGCGTACACGGGTTCGCGGGCGCAACGATTTTGGGCGATGGGCGCGTCGCGCTGATTCTGGATGTGTCCGACCTCATCCGACGCGGACGCCAATCCGCCGAACGGTACGCCGCCGTCGCCTAAATACACGAAGGAGGACTGTGCTATGGCAACAATCACACAACCGACCGAAACGAAAACGACTACAGAGATGAACACCGATAAGTACCTGGTGTTCCAAATTGGCAACGAGACCTACGGCGTGCCGTTGCTGCAGGTGCAAGAGATTCGTACCTACACGCCTGCCACGCGCGTGCCGAACGCCCCCGACTATGTGCTGGGCGTGATTAACCTGCGCGGCAACATCATCGCCGTCATCGACGCCCGCACCCGCTTCGGGCTGCCGCCCCTGCCCGAAGAGGAGTCCACCGTCGTGGTGGTCGCGCAAGTGAACGACAAAATCTTCGGGCTGCGCCTTGACTCCGTCTCCGATGTGATGGACATTCCACTGGAGCAGGTACAGCCGACGCCACCGATTGCCTCTGAAGCGACCCAGCGGTTCCTCAATGGCGTGGTGCAGGTTGGCGAGCGCGTTGTTATCTTGCTCAATTTGCGCGAGATTTTCGATATCGACGCTCTATCGCAGATCGCTGCGTAGCACTCGTGGTGCAGGCGGCAGCGCGCCCCTTAGCAAAGGGTGCCCTCGCTGAGTGCGGGGTGTTCGCGCCTGCAAGAATCCTCGTCTCCTGCTCCTTTCCTGTTAGAGAGGGAAGGAGCAGAGACGATGGGTAGTCCGCATCCGCGCCTACTTGTGGATACGAGCGACACGGTGCGTCTGTCCAGCCGCGCCCGCGCGACGACAGGTATACTTGTGCTGATGAGAATTGCACACCTAAGCGATGTGCACTTAGGCTACCGAGCGTACAGCCGAACGAACGAGCATGGCATGAACCAGCGCGAGTACGATGTGCTGCTGGCGTTTCGACGCGCCCTGCACGCAATCCGCGACGCCGAACCAGACCTGGTGCTTATCACAGGCGACCTGTTCCACTCGGTGCGTCCTCCTAACAGCAGCCTCATCAACGCTTACAACTTCCTCTCTAAGCTGCAGCAGGCGCGTCGTGGGGCGCCCCTGGTTATCATCGCAGGCAACCACGAGACACCGCGCATCGCTGGCAGCGGATGTATCCTCGCACTCCTAACACATCTTCCTGGCGTACAGGTTGTCTACGACCAAATTCAGATGCTGGAGATCGCGTCGCTGAAGGTGAGCGTGCTCTGTATTCCTGCCCGCGGCGTCCACGAGTTGGAACGGAGCCGCCTGCAGCCCAATCCGCACACCCGCTGGAACCTCATACTGCTACACGGACTGTTGGAAGGCGTTGCGCCCCTTGCCTTAGAGCGACCGATTGACTGTCAAAAAATCGTGCGCGACGAGTGGGACTACATCGCGCTGGGGGACTGGCATCTCTATACGCAGATTGCACCAAACGCGCTCTATTCTGGTGCGACCGAGTTTACCAGCACCAACATCTGGGAAGAATCAGGCAAGCCAAAAGGCTGGATTCTGTACGACGCCAGTACGCGCACGCATGAGTTCCATCCAGTTCACACGCGTGCGGTGTTCGACCTACTGCCCATCGACGCTGCCGAGCTGAGTGCCGCTGAACTAAACGCAACCATCGAGGCGCGCGCAGACGCGCTGGGCGAGTCGTTATCAGGAGCGATTGTGCGGCAGCGTGTGTGGAACCTACATCCAGACCTGCGCCGCCAGATCGACGGTGAACTGCTACGCGAACTCAAAGCACGCGCCCTGCACTACTTTTTAGATCTGCGCACACTGCGCCCAAGCGGACACGCCCGCCCCCACGCTTCAGACGCCGCTGGCGAGAGCCGACTCACCCTCGTCGACGAATGGCAACTCTTCGCGCAAAGCTATGAACTTCCTGCGGACATCGACCGCGCAGCGTTTATCGAACTGGGCACACGCTACCTGCAGGCAGTAGATTCGTCAGATCGCTCGTCGATGGCTCAATAACTCAGGCGACACGCGCAACTTGCGCCCTCACTCGTCCAGTGACAGCAACGCCAAGAGCCCATCTCGTTTCGCGTGCTATTCGGCGTGCTTGAGCGCTTCGTCAAGAGCATGCCATGCGAGAGTCGCGCATTTGACGCGCACGGGGAAATAGCGCACCCCAGCAAGCGCGGCAATATCGCCCAGCGCCTCTATGTCGCCCTCCGTTTCGCCCTTGACGAGCGCGAGCACCTGTTGGATGAGCGCACGCGCTTGCTCTACGGTCTTGCCCTGCACAGCCTCTGTGAGCATCGATGCTGACGCTTGACTAATGGAGCAGCCACGCCCGCGAAAGCGAATCTCCTGAACGCGCCCATCCTGCACACGCAGATCTAAGATGATTTCGTCGCCGCAGGAAGGGTTGAAACCCTCCTGCGTGATTTTGGGCGGCTCCAGTTCGCCTCTCCCACGCGGGTGGCGATAATGGTCTAAGATAATCTCCTGATAGAGTTCGTTGAGTGTGGTCACTTTAAGGCTCCCGTTATGTGCGTGCCAGTCCGAATAGGCGGCGTACTGCGTGCAGGGCGTCGATCAACGCGTCGATGTGGTGCGTGTCGTTATAGATTGCGAGGCTGGCGCGTGCCGTAGCCCCCCCCAGCCGTTCGCCCAGCGGGTGCGCACAGTGCAGTCCTGACCGAATTGCCACCTCGTGCGTGTCTAGCACGGTCGCAATGTCATGTGGGTGAATCTCACCCAAGGTGAAGGCAAAGATACCTGCACGGTCGGGAAGCGGTCCGTACAGGCGCAGGTCGGGCACTTCCTGCAGGCGTCGAAGCGCGTACTGGGTAAGTTCGTGTTCATACTGTTCGATGGTGTCGCGTCCAATCCCGTCGATGAAGTCCAACGCAGCGTGTAGCCCAATTGCTTCGCCGATGGGCGGCGTGCCTGCTTCGAATTTAGCGGGCGGTTCTGCCCACACGAGGCGCTCCCAGCGCACAGTTTGTACCATTCCGCCGCCGACATGGTAGGGCGGCATCGCCTCCAGCCACGCCCGCTTGGCATACAGCACGCCGATTCCCGTCGGTCCGTAAGCCTTGTGTCCCGAGAAAGCAAGGAAGTCGCAGTCGATGGCTTGCACATCAAGAGGCATATGGGCAACGCTCTGCGCGGCGTCCACCAGACACAACGCGCCTGCGGCGTGCGCCCGCTGGCAAATCTCGACGACAGGATTCACCGTGCCCAACACATTCGAGACATGGGAAACAGCCACCAAGCGCGTGCGTTTAGTGAGCAGGCGATCTAAGTCTGCTAAGTTCAACCTGCCGTCATCGGTAATGCGCCACACTTTTAGGCGTGCCCCTCGCTTTTCGGCAAGGCGCATCCACGGCAACAGGTTGGCGTGATGCTCCATCTCGGTGACGATGATTTCGTCACCTGTCTGGACGAAGGTCTCGCCCCAGCTGCTGGCGACGAGATTGATGGCTTCGGTAGTGCCGCGCGTGAAGACGATTTCGGCAGGCTCGGGTGCGTTGAGAAACTGCGCCACGCGCGTGCGCGCCGCTTCGTACATCTCAGACGCCCGCGCGCCTGCTCCATGCCCCCCCCGATGCACATTCGCATTGTGGTGCGCCCAGAAGTTGCTCACCGCCTCAATCACGGCGTAGGGTTTCTGTGTGGTCGCCGCGTTATCCAGATAGACCACGCTCCGCATCTCAGGATGCGGCTGAAAAAACGGAAACTGCTTGCGAATCTCGCCTGCGTTCAACCGATAGGTCGCCGTCATATGCATCGCCTCCCGAAGATTACTCCATGTAGACCCATACGAAACCGTCCTCCTCCTTGACCCGAAATGCTTTGATGGGACGCACAGCAGGCAGCCCGCGCGCCTGACCTGTGTAGGGGTCGAACTTTGCCCCGTGATGCGGGCACTCCAGCAGGTCGCGGTGGATACGCCCTGACACGCCTTCCGCCTCCGAGAGCGGCAACTTCTGGTGCGAGCACTGGTCAGCCACCGCAAAGTAGCCTTTGGAAGCGCGCCCTATCAGCACGCGCTGCCCGTTCAATTCGACAGTCCGAAACTCGTTTTCTGACAGCCCCGTAGGAATCGCCTTCAGCCACATCGTTGGCTCCTGTATTTAGCGTGGCTAAATTATACCCGATGCACGCGCGTTCGCTACTGGCGAGATGCGAGCACGCGTGGCATACGCCCTGCTTGACTCACGGCGCAAGCCGCTCGCGCCTCCACGAGCCGTCGGGCAGGCGCGTGCACCGAAGCCGATCGTGCAGACGGTTTCGGCGACCTTGCCAGAACTTCGATAGTGTCGGGCACGAGCTTATAGCCCTTCCAGTAGAGTGGGCGCGGTACAGGGCGTCCTTCGTACTCGCGCTCAACTGCCGTCGCGCGCTGCTCCAGCCATTCGCGGCTCGGAATCGGCTCGCTCTGAGGCGAGACCTACGCTGCCAGTTGATGCTCACGCGGGCGACGCGCGAAGTAGGCATCCGCCATTGCATCGCTGACCTGCTCAACCCGTCCGCGTCGCCGAATCTGTCGCTCCAACACACCCCACCAAAACACCAGCGTCGCATACGGATGATGCGCCATCTGTTTGCCCTTTGCGCAGTTGATGTTCGTGTAAAACACCAGCTCGTCATCATCCAAGCCACGCAGTGGTACGAACCGCGCGTCGGGATTGCCATGGGCGTCCACCGTCGCCAAGCACATTGCGTTCGGCTCGATAATGTTCGCCTCCAGTGCCTCTTCCAGCCAGCGGCGCAGCAGCAGGAACGGATTATCACCCGCCTGCTCTTCGGTCAACTCATCTCGCTCATAGCTCTTGCGAATGTCTTCGATCATGACAGTGCCCCACACGAATCGCCGAACAAATCTTACCCCACAAAGGTTCCAAGGCGTCATCGGCAGGAGTCAGGCGGTCCCGCGCCGAACCCTCATGCTATGAGCAGACAGCGGAGGATTGGCGCGTGCGTCGACACTGCGCACTTCCTGCGTTCAGGAGAGCATCCTGTGCAAGCAGTGCGACGATTCGGTAAGCGTGTTTACGCCGTGCATGTGAAGGATGCTAAAGACCGCACGCGCTACACGCTGCTGGGCGAGGGAGATTTAGACTTAGTGGGCTTTCTACGCACGCCTCAGCGCATCGGGTTCAAGGGCTGCCTTGCGCTGGAATATGAGGAGACCCCCGACGATCCGTTGCCTGCCCTGCGCGCGTGCTTGCAAGCTGTTCAACGCGCACTGCAGAAGCGGTGAGGGACAGTGCGGTCAACCTGAGAGGGTGCGTGTCGCAATGCGCGCTGAATCGGTTCCGCTGGAGCAGCTGTGGTACTCGTCGCCGCCGCGATGGTTGCGGGGACTGGCGTGGCTGTACGCGCTTGGCTGGCGGGCGTATGCAGGCATCTATCAGTGGGGACTCAAGCAGCGTGCGCAGATGCCTGTCCCTGTGATTGGGATCGGCTCGCTGTGGGCGGGCGGAGTGAGCAAGACTCCCGTCACGATTGCAACTGTACGATTGCTGCAAGAGACAGGTGTGCGTGTCGCGGTGCTGACGCACGGCTACGGGGGCAGTTGCTACCGCACAGGCACGCTGATAGACCCCGCACAGGATCCAGACCCTGCGGAGGTTGGCGACGAGGCAGCGGAGATACGCCTTGCATTGCCCGATACGCCGATAGCGGTCGGTAAGTGGCGCGTGCGGATGGCGCAGGCTGCCCTCAACCGCTGGTCGCCCGACGCGCTGGTGCTGGATGACGGCTTCCAGCACCTGTCGTTAGCGCGCACACTGGACTTGGTGTTGCTGCCTGCCGACTCGCCGCTGGGCAACGGCTACTGCCTGCCTGCGGGGCCTCTACGCGAGCCACCCGAAGGACTAAAACGAGCAAGCGGAGTGGTTTGGGTAGACTCGGGTAGCCCCCACTCCCGAACTCTCTCCCACAGGATAGGTAAAGAGAGCCGGATGTTCTCTCGCTCTCGACCTGTGGGCGAGGGGGGCACAGGGGGTGAGAACCACCCGAATTCGCTTTCCTCCTACACTGCTTCCATCACGCCAACCATGCTACTGCGTCTGGCAACAGGCGAACATCTCCCTTTGGGCACTCTGCAAGGGCAATCACTGGTGCTGTTGTGTGGGATTGCCCGCCCTCAACGATTCCTGCAAACAGCAGATGCACTGGGCTACACAATAGCAGAGGCACTTGCCTTCCCCGACCACCATACCTACACGCCTGACGACCTGCGCAGGCTTGCAGGCAAAACAGTGCTGACTACGCTGAAGGATGCTGTGAAACTACGCGGGAGGCTTCCGAACGATTGCGACGCGTATGCGCTGCTAATTGAGGCACGCCTGGACGACGCCTTGCGCCACCGTGTCCTGAGCCTGTTTACAGGAACCCCCACGAGTAGCCGAGAATATTAATGCTATGGCGCGAATCACTTTAGACGATGTGCGCACCAACGAGACGGTTCGCATCTACATCCAGCAGGCGAACCAGATGTTGTACGCGATGGGCTACACCGAGCATGGACTGCGCCACGCGGGGCTGGTCGCCAACAACGCGCGTCGGTTATGTCTCAAACTCGGCTACACGGAGCGTCAGGCGGAGCTGGCAGCGATTGCAGGCTTCCTGCACGACATCGGGAATGTGGTCAACCGCGAGCACCACGCGCAGACAGGTGCGATGATTGCGTTCCACCTGCTGACCCAAATGGGGATGCCGCCCGATGAGATCGCTATCATCATCAGCGCGATCGGCAACCATGAGGAGACCACAGGCTATCCCGTCAACTACGCCGCCTCTGCTGTGATACTGGCAGACAAGTCGGATGTGCACTTCTCGCGCGTACAGAACCCAAACTATGGCGAGTTCGACATTCATGACCGTGTGAACTTCGCGACACAGCGGTCGCGCCTGCGCGTGATGCCCAAAGAGCGACTCATCGAGTTGAGCCTCGAAATCGATGTAAGCGTCGCAAGCTTGATGGAGTACTTCGAGATATTCCTGGAACGGATGGTCATGTGCCGCCGCGCCGCAGAAGCGCTGGAGTGCCAGTTTCATCTGATGATCAACGGTGCGCCGATTGGTTAATCGGGTACAATCCACGGTTAGGGGAGAACATGATGGAACACAGACGCTTACAGGGACGCGTATCGTGTTGGGTGCTGGGCGGCATCGGCTGTCTGGGAGCGCTGATTATTGTGATAGTGGCTGCCGTTCTTGGTGGACGCGCACTGATTAACACTGTCGGTAAGCCTGTTGAGGAGGCGCTAGCCAAAGCACAGCTCATAGTGTCCAAGCAGCGAGCGGTCTACAACGCCCTGCAACGCTACAGCACTGCAAATAACGGTAAATACCCTCAGAGCCTTAAGCAACTCGCGCCCAAGTATGTGGCGGAAGATCCGACACGCCCGATTCAGCTCCAAGACGGCACGGAAGTGCGCTTGGTCTACAAGCCTCCCAAGCCAAACGCTGCGCCCGATACAGTCATTTTGGAGCATAAGCCGCCAATCAAATCCACTATGAGTATCCTTGGACAGAAGGTCGACATGGAGTTCACTTACCAAGTGCAACTCAACGGTGAGGTATACCAACAACAGGTGATTATCGATCCGCAGGGGAATAAACAGATTCAGCGGCAGCTGTACACTCGCTAAACGATATCCAGCGGCGGCTGAAGTGCAAGCCCAGTGGTTGCAGTCCCCAGATGCGCGTAGGCGCGTGGGGTCGCCGTTCGCCCCCGCGCCGTGCGCTGCAAGAAGCCCAACTGCATTAGGTACGGTTCATACATATCTTCAATCGTGCCTGCGTCCTCTTGAATAGCGGCAGCGAGTGTGTCCAGTCCCACAGGACCACCCCCGAACTTCTCGATGAGTGTGCGTAAGATTTTGTGGTCCATCTCGTCCAGTCCGAGCGGGTCGACGCCGAGCCGTAGTAGCGCGTCTTGGGTAATCTCCAGTGTGATAACGCCTGTGCCCAGCACTTGCGCGAAGTCGCGCACGCGACGCAGCAAGCGGTTGGCGATGCGTGGCGTGCCGCGCGAGCGTTTTGCAATCTCCTCAACAGCAGGTTCCTCTATCGGCGTTTGCAGGATTCGCGCAGAGCGGCGCACAATCTGTGCCAGCTCGTCAGGGGTATACATCTGGAAGTAGTGGACGATACCAAACCGATCACGCAAAGGCGAGGTGAGCAGTCCTGCCCGCGTGGTCGCGCCGACCACGGTGAAGCGAGGGAGGTCTAACCGCAGCGAGCGTGCCCCTGCCCCCTTGCCCAGCACGATATCGATTTGGAAGTCCTCCATCGCGGGATACAGCACTTCTTCCACAGCGCGCGCGAGACGGTGAATCTCGTCGATGAAGAGCACCTGTCCATACTCCATACTGGTTAGAATCGCCGCAAGGTCGCCAGGGCGTTCGATGGCGGGACCCGAAGTGATGTGGATAGGCGCGCCCATCTCGTTCGCGATAATGGTCGCGATGGTGGTCTTGCCCAAGCCTGGCGGACCGAAGAGCAACACATGGTCTAATGCCTCGCCACGCGCGCGCGCTGCTTGGATAAACACGCTTAGATTCTCGCGAAGTTGCTGCTGTCCGATGAATTCGCTTAGTCGCTGCGGGCGCAGCGTCGCTTCGTTGACAGCATCTTCGACACGGCGCGTGGGATCCACCACACGCGGCTGTGCTTCGGGCTTCCGCATACACTCAATTCTACCTCCACCCAGCGGGGAAACGCCCATCCAACCGCGAATCTAGCCCCTATGCCTCACGATAATCAACCAGTGGTGCTGGCAGTGGACGACACCGCATGGAAAGCCTTCACTGATGACGCTGCACGCCTGCAGGCGCTTCTCCAACACGGCTTGCCACACCTGCACGCCCAGATCGACTGGACACGCGGTGTAGAGTTTCTGGACAAGGAGCTGGCACGAGTCGCCCCCAAAGAGTATGCTAACCTGCAGGTGGTGGACAAACTGTTTCGGGTCTACCTGCACGATGGCACGGAGGAGTGGGTGCTGGTGCATTTGGAGGCGCAGTCCACGCCCGACCCGCGCTTCGAGGAGCGCATGTTCGCTTATCATATTGCAATCTGGCTGCGCTATCGACGGCGTGTGTTGAGTATCGCGATACTGGCAGACGACACCCCAAACTGGCGTCCACGCGAGTTTGGGTACGCTGTAGGCGAGTGCAAAATCCAGTTTGTGTTCCCCAGCATCAAGGTGCTGGACTTAGATGAACAGCGACTGTTGGACGCGGGCGATGCGGCGTCGCTGATTCTGGCATCGTTTGTGCGAGCGGTGCGCACCAAGCGTATGCCCGATGTGCGTTTTCAAGCGCGTGTGGAGTTGATGCAGTTGGCACTGGCGCGTGGGTATAATGAGGAGGAAATTCGTCAAATACTTGCGTTTCTGGAGCGAGCGATGCGATTGCCAGCAGAGTTAGAGGAACAGTATGAGCGGATGCTGGAGGAGGCAAGCCGCAAACATCCTGAGGAGCTCCTGACCTCGTTAGAGCGGCGGGCTATCCGTCGTGGGCTGCTGCGCGGGTATCGTCGGGGTATGCAGCGTGGACAAGAGCGAGGGTTGCAACAAGGGTTGCAACAAGGGTTGCAACAAGGATTGCAACAAGGATTGCAACAAGGGTTGCAACAAGGATTGCAACAAGGGTTGCAACAAGGATTGCAACAAGGGCTACAGCAGGCAATTCTCAGCACCTTGCGGGAGTTGTACAGCGAGCCACCTGAGGAGCTTGTTAGGGAATTGGGCATAGTTGAAGACCCTGCGCGTCTACTGGAGTTGCAGGCATTTGCGTTGCGCGCGGGTAGCTTGGAAGCGTTCCAGCAGCGACTGCGTGAGATAATCCAGCGCAATAAACCTTCCGCCTGATGCTGAAACCAAGCCCTCTTCGTGTGGCAGCCAAGCAGCACCCGTGCGCGAATACCAAGTCTAGAAGCAGAAGCCATGCACCCCAACAACGAATAACCTGTCGCAGGAGGTACAATACATCTGCAAGGGGCAAGAAACAATCAGTCAGGAACTCTCGGACACTGTTTTCGTAGACGAGGTGGGAGACGGCAATGTCAAGGTACAGGGGAAATCGGAGCTATCGATATGAGGGGGATGCACCGAACCCTCTGCTGGCAGGGTTGATGTTCCTTGGGATCCTTGCCGTGATCGGAATTGCTGGATGGTTACTGTGGATCCACAGCCGCAGCCAAGCAATTCAGACGCCGTTGGCGGTTGGTGCAGGGTTCGATGTAAGCCAATCGATGAGCAAGGAGCAGAAACAGCGTTCGGTTATGTTCCTGGATATGTTGATAGACGAGGTGCTGCCTGCACATACGCCCACTAAAATCTGGCGCTACGCAGAGACTGTTGAGACAGTGCATGCAGGCAATCCGATTGCCTCTGACGACCTAAACAAGGTTTCGCACGACACCATCGAGAACTTTCTGGGTAAATGGGGCACGCGCCCCGACAAAGTGATGCAGGAGTTTCAACGCTACGCGCGGCAGCATCCAGAACACAAGATTGTGCTGTGTTTGTTCACTGACGGCGAGTGCCACGCGGCGCAGCAAACGCGTGAGCAAGCGGCACGATTAGCGCAGAACGATCGAATCGTGGCAGTTGTAATTGGTCCTGTAATTACCCGCTACCGACAGGCAGTGGAGAATGACCACTATGCCCCATTGCAGGAGGCAGGCAAGTTGTTTGTGTTTGGCGAAACTGATGCACTGGATGTGCTTACACACCTCAAGGAACGGCTACGCATGCTCGAGAACTGAGGGAGACAGAATATGGAGAAGGAACACAACGAATTAGACGCCAACCGTGCTGCGGCGCACTTGCCTGCAAGTGCGCCCGAATCAGTTGCGCCAACGCATGCTGAGGGCAACGGCGTGGCTTCTGACACTACGGTGCAGCAGCCGCCCGCTGCGCCCAGCAGAGACGACAGTTTCGCCCCCAGCCCGTTGATAGAACCTTGCTCACACGCTGCACCGTTTTGGCACACACCACTGGAACCGAATGTGTTCCACGAGACACCGCTAATCGTTCACAGCCGTCTCGCGGATGCCGAACGGATTGTGATCTTGATGGAGTCGTACCTGCGTAAGGCGGGATTCGAGGTGGAAGCTAGCGATCTGCGCATGCGCTACACGCACTGGGTCAAAATCCCCGCCACGCAGTATGAGCAGCTGCGCCACGACTTGGAGCCACTACGCACCGAGTACCAACAGCAGCTGCGCGCCACAGAATCGGCGATCCAACAGGCGCAGATCGAGTTTACGCAAGCGATGGCGGTTGCCAAAATCCCGATGCTTGTGCCAACCGCATCCCAAAAGCGCATCGAACAGTTGCGTTTAACCGAGCCTATCAGCCCGCTGCTGGTGGAGCGCGCGCTACAAGCAGACTTCGCCAGCGATAATGATGTGTGCGGCGAACACGGCGTTGCGCCTATCTCCTCTAAGGAAAATGTTTGGGTGACCGTCGGGCAGTGGCTGTTCGATCTGTTTGCGCCGCTGGCAGCAGGATTAATGTTGGGTGTTAACCTTGGCGTGATTACGGGATTTATCCCTCCCTCTGCACTGACCAAACCGGACTACTTATGGGCAGTTGTGTTGGTAGCGATTATCGGTCTTTGTGTGGAGAAGCTGGTGGGCAACACTGCCTACTCGCTGATGGCGTCGGCGGCGATTAATTCCGAGAGGCGCGACGCCATCGGCGCGGTGGAACCATTTCCCCACATGCGCTCTACAGCACGGTCTCTCTTTTTTCTTGTGATAGTTATGTTGATGACCACTGCAATCGTAGTCGTCGACGGGCTGGGATTACACATGCTCTACGAAGAGAATATGCGAAAGGCACAGTTCAAAGGAATTATCGTCGGTGCACAAGTGCCGATGTGGCTCTTCTTCGTCGCAGGTGCGATTATCAGCGTGCCCTACATTGCCTACAAAGCGGTCAAGGGCTGGCGTGAGCTAGAAATCCGCCAGCGTGAAGCACGGATTGCTTACCTACACTGGAAACATGTTGACCGCCGTCGCGAGGAACCTGCGGTGCAGCAAGCGTTTGCGAAAGCGCAAGCGGTTCAGAACCTACACCAGCAACGCGAGATGCTGAGTGCCGAGTTGGAACACATCGAGAAGCGGCTCGACTCTGCCCGCACAGAGTGCGTCGGCAGCACGCAGAGGTTCTGCGAGTATTGGGATGAGTTGGTTGCGTGGCTGCGCAAGGAACAGGCGTCGCACGCCTACGCGCCTTACTATACGCCCCGACGACGCGGCTCGAACGAGACGCTACTGCAGAAACTGCTGGGGCTGTTTCGGAGCTAAGCGATGGGTGTGAGGCTGCTGTTCGGCGCAGTGGGGCTCACAGTTGCCCTGATCGCTGCGTGGGGAATGAATGCCCTACTCGACACACTGAATGCCCGTACCCTACTGGCAGGCACACAGGTACTGCTGTTTGACACCGAAGACGAGTTGGTGGAACGCCTTCAGGAAGCAGGGGCGCAGTTTGGCGACCCGCAGTTCTCGCTGGCGTGGAACAACCGCAACGACTTAGACCTGCATGTGATTGACCCTGCAGGCAACCACATCTACTTCCAGCAGCGTATCAGTCCCACAGGTGGCAAGCTGGATGTCGATGCAAACGCCAATCGCCTCCGCACAACGGAGCGACCTGTAGAGAATATCTACTGGCCGCCCGGCGATGCACCTGCAGGCGTCTACACGGTCTATGTGCATCACTATGCCAATCACGGCGCGCCTGACCCGACCCCTTACACACTACGCGTTACAATCAACGGGCGCACACGCGAGTTTCGCAACAGTCTGCGGTATAGACAAGAGAGTCGGCGAATAACTATCGACCCGCGCACGGTGGAAGGCTGGAATTCGCTGCCCGCTAAGCGGATAAGTTGGATGTTTGTGGTGATGGGCGGATGGGGAGCAGCGTTGGGACTTGCACTGGCGTTGGCACTGCGCCTGCCACAGGCGTTTTTCGTGCGACACGAGGCATATGACCCGCGCGCGTTCGGTGTTGGATGCGTGTTAGTGGGCGCACTGGGCGGGACGCTTCTGGGCGCACTGGCAGGCGTGCTGGGGCAGGCACTGTTTGGTTGGTTCTGCGGGCTGGGTGAGGGCTTTGCACGGCTGATAGGGCTGGCTGTGTTGGGTGGGCTGCTGGGCTACGGGCTAGCGCACTGCATACCGAATCTGCCCGTGAACCCTGCGCGCTGGGCAGGAGCAATCGGCGGCACACTGGGATGGTGGGCATACGGCTGGGCGCTACAGCATTCCTCCGACGCCACAGGGCGCTGCCTCGTTGCCACCCTGCTGGGATTAGCAATAGGATTGATGATCACACTGAATTTCTGGGCAATCCAGTATGCGCTCGTGCGCTCAGGCGGTACAATCCACACGCAACGAATCAAAAAAGCGTACCGTTTGAAGGCAGGAAAGTAGCAAACGAACCGCCCAGAGCGCGAAAGCAGCGTCCAAGTTCACCCTGCAATATGCGACAGATTATTGCTAACCTTCCACAAGTGCGAGTCAATTAGCAGGAGTCAGCGCGTAAGTGTAGAATACCCTGTCGCACGACAGTTTTTGCGCACCGAGCAGCGGAGACGGTGAAGGCTCCGTGGATCGTTGTGTGCGTTTGAGTCTTTGGCTTGCAGGTATCGCCTGCAGGGAAGCCGTTGAAGCTGTTGTGTACCAAGCAGGCAGGAGGTGGACTATGGAACGACGGGAGAATGTGTTTGCGATAGCGTTTCGGGTGCTTGTCGAGCGTCCCAGCTTGGCAGTGATGATGTTTCTGCAGTACGCCATCTGGGGCGCGTGGTCGGTCGCGCTGTCGGGCTACTTGGAGCAGGAGCTGGGCTTTAAAGGGCTGGGGCTTGCGCTGATTTACAACGCGCTGCCGCTGATGAGCCTGATTGTGCCCTTCACGGCGGGGCAGGTCGCCGACCGATTTATGCCCGCGCAGCGCGCCCTCGCGCTGTTCCACCTGCTGGGCGGGCTGCTGCTGTTCGGGTTGGCGTCCCAGCGCGAGCTACTCCCGATGACCGCGCTGATGCTCGGCTACGCCTTCTTCTACGCGCCGACGCTCGCGCTCTCTAACTCGGTCGCCTTCCGCAACCTGAAAGACCCAGAGATTGAGTTCGGTCCTATTCGTGTGTGGGGCACTATCGGTTGGATTGCGGCGAACCTGTTGGTGACCTTCGTGCGCTCGAACTTCCAGTCGCTGGAGTGGGGGATCATCGATGTGTTTGCACTGGCGGGCGGGATTTCTGTGCTGGCGGCGCTCTTGAGCCTCACGCTGCCCCACACCCCACCCGCAAAAGAGTCGTCCGACCCGCTGGCGTTCATGAAGGCGTTCGGGCTGCTGCGCGATCCGAACTATCGCGTCTTTTTCATCATCGCGCTGATTGTGGCGACCGAGCTGCCGCTTTATTATGTGCTGACCTTCCCGTTCCTGCAGTCGGCAGGCAGTGTGGTGGGCATTACCAGCGAAAACTTGCCGACATGGATGACGATTGCCCAGATTGCTGAAATCTTCACGATTGCGTTCATGCTGCCTGCGGTGCTGCCGATTTGGGGCGTGCGCAAGACGATGCTGCTGGGCATCTTCGCATGGCCCGCGCGCTATGCGGTGTTTGCGCTGGCGTGGGCGATGCACCAGCAGGCGCCTTGGACAGTGTGGCTGGCAGTGGCGTCGCTTGCCCTGCACGGCTTCTGCTATGTGTTCTTCTTCGTGGTGGCGTTCATCTACACCGATATGGTTGCCCCACGCGATGTGCGCTCGTCGGCGCAGGCGTTGATTAATGTCGCCGTGCTGGGCGTCGGGATGCTGATTGGCGGCTTTTTCGCGGGCTGGCTGAAGGACTTCTTCACGGAGGGCGGCGTCACGAACTACACGATGGTGTTCCTTGTGCCAACGGTGATTACCGTGCTGGCAGGGATCGCGTTTGCGCTGCTGTTCCGCGAGAAACCTGCAGGAGAGGTCGCTGTCTCGTCGAACTGAAATGCCGATGGACGAAGGGACGCCTGTAGTGTATCGGTGGCAGGTGCATCTGGCGAAAGCGCAGCCCGAGCGGCTGCCCGTGGTTGTGCTGGTGCTGGTGGGCGTGCCGATTGTGGGCGCGTGGCTGATGGGGCACTGGATTTTCGGGCTGGCGGCGCTGTGGATGCTCTGGAGCGCGACGGCGGACTACCTGCTGCCCATCCGCTACGAGGCGGACGCAGCAGGCGTGCGGCAACGCGGCTGGTCGCCCCGCGCGATGCGCTGGGAGCGCGTCAAGCGCGTCGTGTGGGGCGAAGACGGCGTGCTGCTCAGCCCGTTCGCGCACCCGTCGCGCCTGAACGCCTACCGCGGGGTGTTCCTGTGGTACGGCGACCAGCGCGACGCCATCGAGTCGCTCGTGCGTGAGCGGTGCGCTCGCGCGCTGGGCGAAACGAAATCGAAGCGTAAAACGAAGCGTCTGAAACAACGAAGCCATGCGTGAGTTCTGGAGGGAACCGCTGAGCGAGGAGCAGAAGGCGCAACTCATCGACGTGCTGGCGCAGCAGGTCGTCAAGCGCGGGCTGAGCGCGCCTGCCATCCTGTTTCTGGAGCTGCACAAGCCGTTCGCGTTCATCGGCTCGCAGGCGGGCATTGTCTTCTCGCCGTTCCTCGCGCCGTTTTTCGGCTTCGACCGAATTGACCAATACACGCAACTCTTGAGCGAGCGCGAGAACTGGGAGCGGCTCGTGGAACGGATTGAAGAGCTAACCGAAGAGCAACGCGCTTCCCGCGCGAAGGAGCAAGACCGATGAGTTATCAACACGCGCAGGACAACTGGTTTTCGGCAATCCTGATAGGCTTGATTGCGCTGGCGGTGCTGGTGAACATCTGGCGGGCGCGGCGGGGCAAGGAGCTTTACATCCGTCGCATTCCGGGACTGGACGCCATCGACGAGGCGATTGGTCGCTCGACCGAGCTGGGTCGCCCCGTGACGATGATTCCTGGCATGACAGATTTCGGTGTGGTAGCGGTGCAGGCGCTGACCATTTTTAAATACATCACGAAACAGATTGCCCGTTTCGCAACGCCGATGCGCTTGCTCAGCGGGAACCCGACGGTGTTCGCCGTCGCGCAAGAGGCGATATACGACGCTTATAATGAGGCGGGACGCCCCGATTTGTACGATGCCGACAGCATCCGCTTCCTGTCCGATCGTCAGTTTGCGTTCGCGTCGGGTGTAGCGGGACTGATTCAGCGCGAGCGCGTCGCCGCGAGCTTTATGTTTGGCGAGTTTTTCGCCGAGTCGCTGATTTTCGCCGAGACGGGCAACATGGTCGGCGCAATCCAGATTGCGGGCACGGTCAGCTTCACGCAGGTGCCGTTTTTTGTGGCGGCGTGCGACTACACGATTATCGGCGAGGAGTTCTACGCCACCAGCGCGTACCTGAGTCGCGAGCCTGTACTGCTGGGTAGCTTGGTCGGGCAAGATATTGCAAAGCTTCTGTTTGCATTGACCACTATCGGTGGAGTAATCGCCGCCTCAATAGCAGGCACGGACGCGCCGATCATCAAGCTGCTGGGCCAGCCTGGCGGCTGGGACGCCTTCTGGAGTAGCGTCTTGAAGGGAGGTGGACAGTGATGCACATGCTGACCAACCTGATGGCGCAGCAGACGATTTGGCGGTTGCCTGAAGAGTCGCGCATACTGTTCGCGACGCTGATTGTGCTGGGCGCGTTCGTGCTGGTTCTGGGCTTGGTGCCTGTGTTGCAGACGCTGCCCCCGCGCGGGCGACGCGCCATCATCGTAACGGTCACCTTCCTGGCGGGGCTATTTTTCGCGGCGGAGTTTTTCCTGCCCGTGGATTGGACGGCAGTCTTTCCGAAGGACGACCCGAAGCGCAACTTCCTGACGCCTGCGATTCAGCCCGCGCAGAATGTGCTTCAGATTATCGGTGCGCTCGCGTTGGGGCTGGGCACCTTCGGGCTGGTGCGCCTGCACCTGCGCAACGCTGTGCAGCGCCGCCCCCAGTGGGGCTACAGCATCGTGCTACTGGTCTCGTTCGTGGTGATGGCTATCTTCAGCGTCCTGAACACGCTGGCAGAGAAAGGCATCGTTGCGCGTGATCCCCTGCTACAGCGCGGGTTCAGCATTTTGTTCGACTACACGCTGTTGCAGTTGGATGCTGCGATGTTCTCGCTGGTTGCGTTCTACATCTTCTCGGCAGCGTACCGCGCGTTTCGCATCCGTTCGGTGGAAGCGAGCATCCTGATGTTCACGGCAATGCTGGTGATGATTGGCGTTGTGCCGCTGGGCGCGTACATTAGCCCCGCGTTGCCCGCGATTGCGAACTGGGTACTGGCTTACCTGAATGCGCCTGCCCAACGCGCGATCGAGTTCGGCGTGGGCATCGGCGGACTGGCGATGGCAATCCGACTCTGGCTAAGCCTGGAGCGCGGCGTCACCTAAAGGAGGCTTCACTATGCAAGCGCGTACACAGAGTGTCTGGCAACGGATGCTGAGCATCGATCGGCGGTGGCTGTACCTAATCCTGTTTGTGAATATCATGACCTTTCTGCTTGCGCCGATTCGGATGCCCGCCTCGATCTCGCCTCCCGTACAGAAATTCTACGACGAAATCGAAAAGCTCCAGCCTGGCGATATGGTCATGATTTCGTCTAACTGGAGTGCAAGCACACTTGCTGAGAACCAACCTCAGCTGGAGGCGCTAATCACGCACCTGATGCGCAAGCAGGCGCGATTTACTATTATCTCCATCGAGGCGCAGTCGCGCGACATCTCGTACCGCCTCGCTGAGCGCATCACCAAAGAGAAAGGCTACCAGTATGGCGAGCAGTGGGTGCACTTCGGCTTCGTGCCTAACTTAGTAGTCGCCATCAAGGGTATGGTGAACGACCTGCCCAACACCATCAAACAGGATGTGCGCGGCAAGGAGATTAGTAAGATTCCTGCCTTGCAGGGTGTCAAATCGCTGAGCGACTACAAAATTGTTATCGATGTAACGCCCTCGGGCACAGTGCCTGCTTGGATTTCCTACAGCCCCAAGAATCTAACCATCCTCTACTGTCCGACCTCCGTGATGGCAGCGGAAGCTTACACCTATCTCGATTCGGGACAGATCAAGGGCATGATTACGGGCGCGAAAGGGGCGCAAGAGTACGAGCAGCTGCTGGGAATCAGGGGCTTGGGTGCGCCCTTCGCGAACACAATTTCGTTTTCTCATTTGCTAATCATCTTTTTTATCCTGCTGGGCAACTTCGCGATGTTGATGAACCGTCTTCAAGCGCGTTAGGAGGCATAAGATGGACTGGTTGCAGGCGTTTCTACCGCTAACTCCGGAACGGCAGAATATATGGATTGGCGTGCTGTGTACGCTTGCCATCTATTCGCTGTTGTATCGCGAGAACCCCATCTACCGCTTTTTCGAGCATATGTATATCGGGCTGGCGGCGGGCTACTCGCTGGGACCGCTGGGCGTGGACATCCTCTACCGCTACTGGATTGAACCCATCTGGATTCAGGGCTACTGGGCGTGGGCGTTCGTTGTGCCCTATGGGATGTACCTCTATTTCATCTTCAGCGAGCGGTACGGCTGGATTAGCCGCATCGTGATTGGCACGCTGATTGGCGCGTCGGCAGGGCTGTTTTTCCAAGAGTTCAGCTCGCGCTACCTGCCCCAGCTCAATAGCACGCTCCAAAAACCGCTGTGGGTCAGTGATGCCAACCCCGATGTCACGGTTTGGACAGTGATAACGAACTTTTTGTTTATCACTATTTTGTTCTCAGTGTTGACTTACTTCACCTTTTCTTATGAGCAGCGAGGACCCATCAAGCGCATAGCGATTTTGGGGCGGTGGTTTTTGATGATTGGGCTGGGCGCGATTTTCGGCAACACGGTGATGGCGCGTATGGCGCTCTTGATTGGGCGCGTCTACTACCTGCTGAACGACTGGCTGATGATTCGCGTGGGAGGCGGCTGAGATGGAACTGTATCGCCGACGGTTGGAGAAGTTGCAGCAGGCGATGCTGCGCGAGGGCGTCGATGTGTACCTCGCAGCGACGCAGGTCAACATGCAGTACCTAAGCGGCTTCTCGGAGCCGCCGCTGGAGCGGCTGATGTTCCTGCTGGTGTCGCAGCAAGGCGAGCCTGTGTGGTTCACGCCCGCGCTGAGCGCGGAAAGCACTGCCACCAACCCCGCAGGCTGGCAGACGCGCTATGTGTGGCACGACTCGGACGGACCCAGCCGCGCGTTGGAAGCATGCACGCGCGACTACGACCTTGAGACCGCGACGATTGCCGTCGACGACGAGATGCCCGCCGCTTTCCTGCTGCGCTTGCAGGAGGCGTTGCCCGCTGCGCTGTTTCGTGCGGGGGGCGAGCTGATGGGTAGCGTGCGCGCGGTCAAGGACGCCGACGAGCTGCGCTGCATGCGCGAAGCGGCGCGCCTGACCGACGACGCGCTCGCCTCTGGGCTGGAACGCTGCATGGAGGGCTACAGCGAATGGGCGGTCGCAATCGCTATCCAGCGCGCGCTGTTCGATATGGGTTCCAAACTCGCGTTCGGTATCCCCGTGGTGGCTTCGGGCGCGATGAGCGCGATGCCGCACCACACGACCAGCCAGCGCGCGTTGCAGAAAGGCGACATCATCGTCATCGACTACGGCGGGGTGTACGAGGGCTACTGCAGCGACATCACGCGCGTGGCGTGCGTCGGGCGCGCCTCCGACGAAGCGCGCGCCGTGTACGAAATCGTCTACGAGGCGCACATGCGCGCCCGCGAGACCGCCAAGCCTGGCGTGCCCGCCCGCGAAGTTGACCGCGCTGCCCGCGCCGTCATTGAAAAGGCGGGCTACGGCGACTACTTCGTCCACCGCACAGGGCACGGCATCGGGCTATCCATCCACGAGCCGCCCTACCTCGCGCAGACCTACGACGGGATTCTGGAGGTAGGGCACTGCTTCACCATCGAGCCGGGGATCTACCTGCCAGGCAAGTTCGGCGTGCGTATCGAGAATGTCTACACCATCACCGAGCGCGGCTGCGAATCGCTGAACGCTGAACCACCCCAGCAGATTCGGGAGATCGGGTAGACCTGCTGAGGGAGGGAATGGCAGGCTGCTAAAGTTCACTGCTGATGGTGCCCACAGGCTGTCCGAATTGCCCATACCCGAATCGTGAGGTGCTTGGCAAGGCTTTCAGGCGTATGAACACCTGCAGCCCCGTATCGCGTCGGAAGCCAAACGGGTTGTCGATATAGCGCGCTTCCAATTCGGCGCAGTGCAGGTCGTAGACCCACAGCATCTGCCGTGACTCGAAGCGGTTTAGGTAGCCGTTATACTGCGCGAGGAACGAGAGGCGCGACCGTCCCCACTTGAGAGCGTCTACGCGCAAAAACAGGCTGCCCCAACGGGCGCGCTCAGGGTCGTAGCGCGCGGCGAGTGTAAGGCGTGAGTCGCCAAACTGCCATCGAAGGTCGCTCTGCACGCTGCGCCACCGCTCACGGTTCGGATCATAACTTAGCTGCGTGCGCCAGCGCAGCCACTCGGCAGGCTGGTACTCCAAGTTCAGGTTCAGGAGGCTCCACGAATCGCGTCTCTTTTCGGACGCGAACAGGTCGTAGCTGCTCTGTGCGCTCAGGTTCCAGTCGCCCAGTTGCAAGCGCAACTCGGCGCTCAGCAAGTTGGAGACTCCCGTCCGATCCAACCCTAACGGGCTGTAGCCGTAGGGACGCAGATAGTTCCAGCGCAGGCTAACGCCAGAGCGTGCACCGAACGCTAAACGCCCTTCCAGTGTAGACTGTAGTAAATACTGTGCAGTTTCATCGCTGTAGAAGCTCTGACGGAAACGATAGTTCCACAGTAGGGCAGGCTGATTTTGCGCTTCGCGTCTGGAGTGTCCTGCGCGTCCCTGCCACTCAAAGGCGTATCGCTCGCGGGTAAGGCGGGTCTGAAAGCCCTCGGTTAAGCGTGCAATGCTCAGACGCAGCTGTGAATCAGGCACTCCCAGCACCCGCCCTGCCATCGATAGACTCAGCTCAGGCAACCGTTCCAATCCGCCGAACACGCCCGACTCGCCCACAGGTACATACCGCTCGAAGTCCAGTTGCAAAGTTGTATTCCGTTCGAGTCCGTACCGCAGGCTTGCGCGCAGGTTCCACTGACGATTGCCCGTGCGACTGTCGCGGGAGCGGTTTTCGAGTTCGAGGTACTCGCCTGACAGGTCGCTCTGTAGGCGTCCCTGTCGGCGTGTGTCTTGTAGGGTCAGCGTGCGGCTGATGTTCGCAAATGCACCTGTGCGGTTGCGGCTCTCGGCGAGGCTCAGTCCTGTCTGTCCTGAGGGGCTGGGCAGTGTCCACTCGGTACGCAGGTTCCATGCTGTGTTGTCGCCAAACAGCAGGTAGCTGTTGCGTCGGTACTCAGCGCTCCAACGGGTCTGTATCGCGCCAATCTTTTGCCCGTGTTGCCAGCGTCCAGTGAGAGAGTCGGCGCGTTGGCGCTGGTCACGCAATAGGTACAAGCTCAGGTCGCCGCGAGCGTACCGCTGCTGAAGGTTGATTCCCAGCCCGCGTTTTTGCATAAGATCGAACCGTGCGCTGCCTAGTGCGCCCCGTGCCAGCAGATAGGCAACGGCGTATCGAATGTAGAAGCCCTCGTCTGCCGTGTAGCCCGCGTCGGGGAGGGGCGAGTCATCACCTTCGCGTAGGGGCACCACCACATACGGCACGCGCAGCAGTGTACGCCCCAGCACCGTCAGACGCACCTCACGCAATACGGCACGCTCGCCAGGCATTGCCTCAAGCGTCTGCGCGCTCCAGTGGAAGTGAGGATGTGCCAGTCCGCAGGTGGTAGCAGTACAGCCCTCAGCACGGATGCGGTTCTCATCGCCCTCGAAGCGTGCGCTCTGGAGGTACAAGCGCTCGCGCAAGCGGTTCCCCATGAAAGCGGGCATCAGCTCGGCACTTCCGTCGAGGAGCGTCCAGCGTCGCTCACGCGTGTACAGCAGTAGCTCCGCGCCTTGTGCGTGCAGATTCTCACTGGTCAGGCGCACCCCCTCGAAAAATCGATACTCGGCGTGGCGCGTGCGTCCCTCAAAACGCGTCCCTTCCAGCAGGTATTCGCGCCAGCGTGCGGTAATCGACTCGCCCTGCGCTAGATCCGACGCACGATTGTACTGAAACGCTCGCGATGTTTCAAACTCGATAGGCTCCTGCTGGGGTGGTTCCTGTGCTTCAGCGAGCGCGAATCGCAGCGTCAGCACGGCACAGAGCGCAACGGTGCGTTTGGTATCCCTCGCTCGCGTACTCGTTCGCTTTGCGCAAAGGGAGTACGGCGCGGATAGAAGCGCTGGTTCGCTGTTGACAAAATGCATCTTGCTTCAGGCAAGGGAGCTCGCTTACAGCTCCTGCCGACCGTTGAAGGCGTAGCTGAGTGTAGCGGCGTCGGCATAGTCCAGCTCGCCACCGACGGGCATTCCGTAGGCGATACGGGTCACGCGCAGCCCCATCGGCTTGAGTAAGCGAGCAATGTAGAGCGCGGTTGCGTCGCCTTCCACATTCGCAGGGGTCGCCAGAATCACCTCACGAGGCGGTGCCGCGCGCACACGCGCAACCAGCTCGCGCAGCTTTAGGTCCTCAGGCTGCACGCCTTCGGCGGGGGAGATGAGCCCGTGCAGCACATGGTACAGTCCGCGATACTGCTCCAGCCGTTCGAGGGCGACCACATCGCGCGGGTCGGCGACGACGCAGAGAACATCTGCCTCGCGCGACGGGTCGTTGCACAGCTCGCATCGGTCGCCTTCGCTGAGAAAAAAGCACTGCGGGCACAGGTGCGTGCGCGTCCGTGCCTGTACCAAGCTCTCGGCAAGGCGCACCACTTCCTCTTCAGGGCGGCGCAACAGGTACAGCGCGAGCCGCTGCGCCGAGCGCGCCCCAATGCCAGGCAATCGCTCCAGCTGCTGTATGAGTTGGCGCAGAGTAGGAGGAAACAGCATCGGCTAAAGCGGCAGCCCTAACTTATCCAGTCCCAGCCCGCCCGTGAGCTGGGTCATGCGTTCGGCACGGATGTTCTCGGCTCGTGTCTGTGCTTCGCGTACTGCGCTCACAATCAGGTCTTGCAGCATCTCGGGATCCGTGGGGTCGATCACATCGGGCAGAATCTCTAATGCCATGAGCACGCCCTTGCCGTTCACGGTTGCCTTCACTACGCCACCGCCTGCGGTCGCTTGTACCTGCAGATTGTCCATCTCTTCTTCGAAGCGCTGCGCCTCTTGCATCATCCGCTGCGCTTGCTCCATCATCTGGCGCATCGAACCGCCGCCAGGTATCTTGGGCATCTTCATCGGTATCGCCTCCAACGCTTTTTATTGTACCCACCCTGTGCTGCGTTTGAGGCACGGCAGATTTTGAACCGCCCGCTCTACTGCTGCTTCGTTAGCAGTATTTGCAGCGCACCATCTTCAGGGAACCGCTGCAGTCCGCGCCACGCCCAAGTGCGCATTTTGCCCAACTCGCCTAACTTATAGGCTTTCAGCGCGAGCCAACGGTAAGCGTGTAGCAGCCCTTCGCGCTCGAACGGGTTGCTGGGCATCCAATCCGCGCCGTTGGAGACAGCCCGCAGCAGGTATTGTTCGCTTAGGTCGTACCGCTCGGTGTAGAGGAGGTGGTAGCGTCCCAGTTCAGTGAACACGGCGATACTTTTCGGGTTGTTGCGGGCACCTTCCTCCAGAAACGCCAACGCCTGTGAGAGATGGTTCGGGTTGTCAAACAGTATCATCTGCGCGCCTACCAAGTAGCCAGGCACAAAAGTCGGGTCTATCCATGTCATGAAGCGGTATAGCGGCAGAACTTCGCGCACCGGGCGGTGGAAGTGATGGCGTACATCAAAATAGGGCTTGACATGCCGTTCGATATCGCCCCAAAATCGACGCGGGTCGCGCTCAGGTTCGGGGATGACCCCTGTCTCGTTGTGATGCTCGTGTAGTCCGTCCGCGCTTCGGGCGGCGGGCGCCGTGCCCAGCCGCCGTTCGCGTTCGGTCATCGGGCGCAGCCGCACGCCCCCATGCGTATACTCGTCGGTCTTCGCCCATAGATAGCCAGCAACGCTGCCTCGAAACTCGCCCATCACGGACACCAGGGCTTTTTTGTCGTAGATGGTCAGGGCATCCAGAGTTTCGGCGCGCTGTGTATGATACGGTGTAGCAACTCGCACTAGCACACCGCTGCCCACTGCGCACCACACGCATATCGCTGCACCGATTAGCGGACCTGCCTGCATCATTTCGATTATCGGCGTGGCACTTGCCAGTGCTCAGAGGTACACGCTTGCCGCACGCAGCAGGTTGCGAGGGACAGGCGAGGACTTGAGTCGGTGCAACTATGCTGGTGCTTTCTGCGTATTCATAGGTAATGGATTCCTCGACCCACTGGGTGCTGTGGGATGGCGCGTGCGATTTCTGTGCGTGGTCGGTGGCGCAGTTGCGTCGCCGTGATGCGCAGGGGCGGTTCCGCGTGGTGCCGTTCCAGTGTGCGCCACCCGAACTGTTGCAGCGCGTCTCTCCGAATGCCCTTCCGCGCGGCGTGCATGTAATTACTGCCGACGGGCGTGTACTGCGTGGCGGGCGGGCAGTGCTGTTTATTGGCGAGCAACTCGGCTACGGCTGGCTGACGCGCCCCCTCCGCCTGCCACCGATGGTCTGGGCAGTCGAAGGGGTATACTGGATGATCGCCCGCCTGCGGGGCAAACTGAGTCGATGGCTACGCTTGAGCAAGACGGAATGCCCCCGATAGACGAGCAGGGATGGCGTCCTGCACTGCGGATGTGCTGGAAACATCTCCTGTTCGTTCACTGGCGCGTGCCTGCGGCGAGCCTACGCCCGCTGATTCCTGAGCCGCTGCAAGTAGATACTTACGACGGCGCGGCGTGGGTCGGCTTCGTGCCATTTGTCATTGAGGGCGCACGCCCCGTGTGGCTGCCGCCAATCCCGAAACTGCTCGACTTCCCCGAGGCGAACATCCGCACCTATGTGCGTTACGGCAAGCAGCGCGGTGTGTGGTTTTTCAGTCTCGATGCAGCCCATCGGTTGGGTGTTTGGGTGGCGCGACGCTTCTGGAAGCTGCCCTACTACTATGCTCACATCCGATGGGAGTTATCCGCCCCCAACGAGGTCGCTTACACTACGACCCGCAAGTCGCGCCTGCGTCCGCATGCCCATGTGCGCTACCGATTCAGTGGCGAACCACGCGAGACCGAACCGAACACTTTGGAACACTTTCTGGTAGAGCGATACACGCTGTTCACTACCTATCGCGGGGAACTCTATTATGGCGCGGTGGCACACCTGCCCTACGCAATTCAGCCCGCGACGCTGCTGGAACTGCATCAGACTCTGACTGACGCGGCGGGCATTTCGGTAGCAGGCGCGCCCGACTCGGTGTTTTACGCGCCAGGCTTTGGCGTGCTGGCGTCCGCGCTGCAGCCGTTGCATGTTGCCAACGCCACAGGGCGCACGGGCTAACCGATAGGGTTTAATACGGCGATGCGTTTTCGCTTGGGTTTGCTTACAGTGCTGGCGTTGCTGTTTGTCGCTTGTAGCGCGCCTTCGAGGCGCACAGCGACTGCTCCTGTCCCTGCACCCGCTACACCTGCGCCTACAACCGTGCTGGAACCCGCCCCTAAGGACACGCTGCAGGTTGCTTTTCTCGATGTCGGACAGGGCGATAGCACGCTAATCACCTTCCCCAACGGTAAGACAATGCTCATCGATGGCGGGGAGACGGATCAGGGACCTGCGCTGGTGGGCAAATTGCGTCGGCTGGGCGTGCGGCAAGTTGATTGGCTGGTGGCAACACATCCGCACAGCGACCATATCGGCGGGCTGATACTGGTTCTGAAATCCTTCCCCGTCGCGGAAGTGTGGGACATCGGCATGCCGTTCGAGTCGCCCGTGTACCGCGACTTTCTGCTTGCAGTGCGCACGGCGCGGTCGCCAAGCGGCGCGCGTCCCAAGTTCCGTGTTGTGCGGCGTGGACTGACGCTGGAGCCCGCACCGAAGGTGCGCGTCAGTGTGCTTGCGCCGAGCGAGCCGCTGCTCGCAGGCACACGCTCCGACCCCAATAACAACAGCCTCGTGCTACGCCTCGACGCGCGAGGGGGAAGCTTCCTGTTCACAGGCGACTTGGAGCGCGAGGGGCGTGCACGGCTCTACGCTACGCGCCCGAACCTGCGTGCCGAAGTGCTGAAAGTAGCGCATCACGGCGCAGAAAATGGAACCGACCGTACCTTCCTCAACCGTGTGAACCCAGTGGTCGCTGTAATTTCCGTCGGCGCAGGCAATCGCTACGGGCATCCACACCGCGAGACGCTCGCGCTGTTGCGAGGCAAGCGCGTCTACCGTACCGACCTGCACGGCGACATCTTGATGCGTCTCGGTGCAGACAAGAAGCTCCAGATAACAACCACACGCGCTGCACTGGCGCAACCGACTACCCCCTCGAAGCCTGTTCCTGCCATCGGCGCCGTGATTGGCAACCGCAACAGCAAGGTGTACCATCGTCCCGACTGTCGCAGTCTGCCCAAACCACACAACCAAGTACTTTTCCGTTCGGCACAGGAAGCAGAGCAGGCAGGCTACCGCCCGCACACCTGCGTCCAAACCGAGTAGCCTGCTCCTTCGCCGTTGCACACGGAACTGGTCGTGTGAAGGGTCTCTCTGCTGTAAGGCGTCGGTTTGGCACAGGACAGTCAATACGCTTGCAGGTATAATCTTGTTGTCTATGGCAGTGCGGGTGTACCTGAGTCTCGGCTCGAATCTGGGTGACCGCTTGCAGAACTTGCGCGAGGGGATGCGTCGAATGCCTCAGCACGGGATTATCCCGCGTCAGGCATCGCGCGTGTACGAGACTGTGCCCGTCGGCGAGACACTTGACCCACGCTTGTACCTAAATCTCGGAGTGTGGGCAGAGACCGCGCTTAGCCCGCGCGAACTCTTGCAGGCGGTGAAAACCGTCGAAGCGGCGCTGGGACGCTCCTTTACCGAAGCACGCTGGATGCCCCGCCCGTTGGACATCGATATCATCCTGTACGGCAACCTGACTCTGCAGACCCCTGATCTCACGATCCCGCATCCCCGCATGCGTGAACGCGCGTTTGTGCTCATCCCTCTCGCTGAGATGACGCCCAACTGCATCCTGCCTGATGGAACCCCTGTGCAGGAGTTGCTTCGCGACCCACAAATCTTGACGCAGGAGGTACGGGTTTACGATGCCGAACTATCAATATCACGCTGTTGACGCTGGCGGGCGCAGCGTCGCAGGGGAGATTCAGGCAACCGATGTGCGCCATGCGCAGCAGCTGCTTCGCCAGCAGGGGCTAACAGCGACCTACATCCAGGCTGCCACGCCCGCGCAGCCACACGCATCTCTTAATCCCTCATACAGCACAGGCAAACCCTCACACTCGCTCGGTTCCCCGCACGCGATTGGGCACAGCCAGCCTTCTCGGAGTCCCATACGCAGCGTAACGAGAACCACGCGCAGGGGAATGCAGCCCGCCACAACCAGTTGGGAGCGTTCGCGTGTTGCACCCCGCATAATGGTACTGTGGCTGACCCAGCTGCGCTCAATGCTCAAGGCGGGCATGACACCTGCTCATGCGTTTCAGAGCCTCGCTCAGCGCACGACGCATGCAGGGCTACGCCATGCCAGCGAGTGCGTCGCTCACGACACGGCGCAAGGTGTCGCCATTTCCGATGCGCTGGCGAAAAATTCGCTTCTGTTTCCAAGCTTCTTAGTAGGGGCGTTTCGCGCTGCAGAGTACGGCGGCTACCTACCCGAAATGCTCGAGCGGTTAATCGTCTACTATGAGCAGTGGCATACAGTGCGCCGTTGGTCGCTGCTCACACAGGCGTTTCTGTGGCATGCCATATTGCTGCTACCGCTGATTGCGCCGTTTGGGATCGGACTGACCTGGGCACTACGCGACTTCACAGGCAACTCGACGGCGGATGCACTCCAAGCGATAGGGAACGGCGTGGGGCAGATATACCTGCGCTTCGGGCTGCCTACAACGCTGCTACTAATAGCGCTAACACTGTTAGGCTACCTGCTGACAGGGCTGGAGCGCGTGGGTGCGCGGCTGCGCCTGAACGGGCTGGGCTTTCTCACCTATGCCGACTGGATCCGCGCCCAGTCGCTGGAGCAATACCTGTTCCATCTCAGTCGGCTGACACGCGCAGGAGTCTACCCAGCAACAGCACATGCGCTGGCAGCGGCTGCTGTGCCGAACCGCGCGCTGGCAGAGTCGCTGCTATCAGTGGAGCTGGGGCGCGCAGAGGGCGCCGCGCACATCGACCAAGCGTTAGAACGGTCAGGGCTGTTCCCGACTGAAGAGGTGCTGCTCGTGCGCACAGGTGTCCAAACAGGCGAGTTGTCCAGTATCCTACAGACGCTCACAACTTGGTACATCCAGCGCGCCGACGAGAATCTGCGCCAGCTACCTCGCGCCTTCTTCCGCCTAATGACGCTGACCAGCATCGTTGCTGCAGGCATCGCGCTCATCAGCTTCGCGTGGGGCTACTACGTCAACATCTTCCACGCAGTGGACAGGTTTATGGGGGTAGGAGAGTAACGCTATCGAGAGAAACCTGTCCAGACCGCGTAGAAACATCTGGGTCGCACCCGAAATCGCGCGAGAAACTTGCAGGAACTCTGGAGGGTATGACGAAACCCGAAGACGCGATGCATGTAGGCATGCTAACTGCGCCGTTTTCAAACGAGCCGCTGGAGAAGGTTTTCGAGTTTGCACAGAGGCACGGGTTCAAAACGCTGGAACTTGCCTGTGGCTACGGACATCCACATCTGGCTCTTGAGAACCCTGACCTCGACACCCTAAAGCGTTTGGTTGAGCGCACAGGCGTGCGTCTCTCTGCGATTGCGTTCTATACTAACAACACGCACCCTGACCCAGACGAGCGCACCCGCAATACAGAGGGCGTGCGACGCGCTATCGACATCGCACACGCGCTCGGCATCGAAGTCGTTTGCACGCTTGCAGGGCATCCCGCGCCAGGAAAAAGCAAAATGCAGACCATCGAAGAAGATTGCGCCGAAGTGTTCCGTCCGCTGTGCGAGTATGCGGGCGAGCGCGGGATTAGTATCGCGCTTGAGAACTGGTTCGCCACTAACATTCAAGCACTGGATCACTGGCAGCGACTGTTTGAAGTAGTACCTCACGCGAACTTCGGGCTGAATTTTGATCCATCACACCTATTGTGGCAGCAGATTGACTACATCAACGCAGTGTTCCTGTTTGGCTCGCGCATCTTTCATACGCACGCAAAGGACACGGAGGTCATGCGCACGCGGTTGGAGTATGTCGGCAACCAGGGCAGCGGCTGGTGGCGGTATGTGATTCCAGGGCTGGGCAGCGTGCGTTGGGGCGAGTACATCGGCGCACTGCGGCGTGTCGGCTACAACAGCGTGCTGTCCATCGAACATGAGGACGCCTCTATCGGACGCGAGGAGGGATTCCTCATCGGTAAACGCTACTTGGAGCAGTTTGTCGCACCGGAGGGCTAATCTATGCGCATGCCTACCCCCCAGCAACTGATGCAGATGTTCGCACAGAAGGTCGCGCGTACACGCGCCTATCGCTACACTTGGGAATTCCAAGAGCGCGACGAAAAAACAGGTAAGCTGAGCGCAAAGCAAATCTACACGCTGGAATTCCTACAGCCCCACTACCGCAAAATGACCATCGTCCAGCGCGACCCCTTCAGCAACGGTGCTGTGTTGACCTACAATCCCGACATCGAGAAAAGGGTGCATGCACGCAAGGGACTAATTCACCGTGTGTACGAGCCGAACGACCCCGAGATTGCACGCTTTTTCGAGACCGACTTAGGATATATTCTGAAAGACCTGCGGCGACTGTTTCGTGGCGCGAAGGCAGAGCCTGTTCAAGGCGTGTCGCAAGGGCAGCGGGAAGCGTATCAACTTGGCTTTGCACCGCCGAAAGATCCCGTGCAGCGTGTGGTGCTGGCTTTGGAGCGGCGCGACCTCATGCCCCTGCGGATTGAGTACGCCGACGCAAAGGGCACACGCTCGTTGCGCATCTATACAGAGTACTCTTTTCCGAGCCTGACGCCCGATGATTTCAAAGTCTAACATCTAACAGCATCCCGCCTACACAATCCTACGCTCCACAATTGCGACAGGGTCGAAAGTGCGCAGTCGCCAGCCAATCGTGAACAGTGCGAACGCCAGAACCATCAACGGCACAGGCAGCGTGTACTGGTAAGCAATCGGGTCGAACGGCTCCAAGTAGAGCCCGCGCGGTTCCATAATGCGCACCTTCGCCCATACGAGCACACCCATCGTGCTCAGCACGCCTAATACCCACCCCAGAACGACGACTGTAATCGTTTCCAGCGAGACGCGCGCGAGCAAGCTGCGGCGTGTGAAGCCGATCGCCTGCAGCAGCCCAAACTCCACCAGCCGCTGCTGGAAATAGATGTTCGCCAGCAGCCCCGTCATCGTCGCCAGCATGATTGCCACCACAGTAACCACGACACCTGTGATAAAGTAGAGGTTCTTGAAGGCGCGGTGAGTCTCTTCTTGCAGCTCGGCATATGTCCACACCCGTGCCTGCTCGCCCTTAAGATTTTGGCGGAGCCATGCGTCCAAGCGCGGCTGGTATCGCGGCTCCGTAGCAAAAATCAACAGGTTGCGCGTCGGCGGAAAGAAGTTGTCCCGAATAAACTCCATCGAGCCAATTGCCAGCCAAGTATCACCCTTCAACACCCCGACTACGCGCACAGGCACGGGCGCGTACTGGTCGGGTATCAGTGGCGACAGCACCACATCGCCGAGCTTAAGGTTTTTATTTCGCATCAGCGGCTCCGACAAGACGACGCCCGCTTCGCCACGCTGCGGATACCGACCCTCACTCAGCGTGAGCCTGCAACGCGCTGCCAACAGCGGCATCTGTTCTTCCTCTAACCCAAAAATCACAAACGGCATCTTGCCCACGATGGTCTCTGCATTCATAAAGCAGACAACCGTCTCGTGAGAGGCTGCGTAGTGCGGAGCGCGCTCAATCCGAGCCACTAACTCCGCCCTGAGCTTGTTGGAACCGCGAGGCGTAATCGCTGCAAAGTAGCGGTTGTAGTCGTAAATCTTCAGGATGGTGCGATCGATAGAGTTGAGCAGTGCGACAACACTTGCAATTGTCAATACCGCCAGCGCAAGCACCAGGGTTAACGGCAGACTGCGCCCTGGATTGCGCACTAAAAACACAATCGGAGAGAGCGGATGGCGTCTGAGCATAAGAAACGCTTAGAGCAACATGTGCATGTTTTAAGCTGAAACGGCTCCAGAGGGTTCTGGAGCCGTGGAGGTGATTTCAATCTGGGCATCGACCTATTTTCCCACTCCGTTACCAGAGCAGTATCTTCGGCGCTGGAGGGCTTAACTGCCGTGTTCGGGATGGGAACGGGTGTTTCCCCTCCGCTATGGACACCCAGATTGAAAGCGCGTAATTCGCCGCTCGTGAGAGGGTCGGTTCCCTCTCAGGAGAGGTTTTGACAACTGGAGCTGGAGTCGTCGGAAGTGCGTCAATAGGCAAGCCCTCGGTCAATTAGTACGGCTCAGCTCAACGCATTACTGCGCTTACACCTGCCGCCTATCAACCCAGTCATCTACTGGGGACCTTACTCCGTTGCTCGGATGGGAGACCTTATCTTGGGGTGGGCTTGGCGCTTAGATGCTTTCAGCGCTTATCCCGTCCCGACATGGCTACCCAGCGTCTGCCCCTGGCGGGACAACTGGTACACCAGAGGTCAGTCCAGCCCGGTCCTCTCGTACTAGGGCCAGCTCCCCTCAAGTCTCCTACGCCTGCGGTGGATAGGGACCGAACTGTCTCACGCACATTTCTCCCTTGTTTCCAAGGGTGTAGACTATACCTCCATCCTCCCGAAGGACAAGGAGGAGCCGGCGTGTGATGAGCGCCATAGATTTGCCCTTACTTAGGGCAGGACGCCCATCTCAGGCGTAAAGCCTTCAGTCGTTACGGGGAACGGCAGCTTGCACCGCATTACTGGCAGTATGTAAGGCTCCACGATACGAGCAAACGCTCGCGCCTGTTCAACAGGCAGATAGAGCCAGTGCGCTTGACGCTTTTGGCTTCTGTGGATGTGCGCTTCCAGTCCAAAGTTCACTGCAAGCGTACTGCAGAGACGCTGCAGCCCTTCGGTGGAAAAACACTGAGTCTCTATCTTGATGGAACCTTGCCGTTTGTCCACCGTGCCATCGTCCATGTACCAGACTGCAAGCGCCAGAGGAGTGTTGAGTAATTCAGTAATGTTCTCTGGAACCTCTTTTCTCCCATGAGGGTAGAAAAGCGCTCGCAGTTCGGCTAAGAGCGGATGGCATCGGGTGACGAAGCGCCAGTACGGGTAGCCCCTGTTGGTTTGATAGTGGATGGGCGACGGTTGGAGAGCCGCAAGTTGTTCGTGCTTCCAAGCCACATAGTCGTGGAAGCGTTCGGCGTGCAACACTTGAAGGCGCACGCCGCGCCCGTGCGGTTCCAAATAGCCGTCTCCCAGAATCGTGCCAATCAGGAGATCCTTCATCTTCAGCTCCCGTTCTTCCCTCGGTATTGCCCTCTGCAGCGTTCGGCGGACTGCAGGAGGGGTCTACCGATATGAGCCGGTAGGCACCACAGGATTACTCCTGTGGGACGCCACGCCCTATTGGGCTAACGTTCTGAACCCAGCTCGCGTGCCGCTTTAATGGGTGAACCCCCCAACCCTTGGGACCCTATTCAGCCCCAGGATGCGACGCATGGTTCTCCACTGTTTCCAGTGGCATAGACTATAGCATCACCTTGACCATCGCTTGTCAAGGGTCCGGCGTGTGATGAGCGCCATAGATTTGCCCTTGCTTAGGGCAGGACGCCCATCTCAGGCATGAAGCCTTCAGTCGTTACGGGGTCAAAGGAGTTTGTATCCCATACACGGGGGTACATAGGCACGGATGATTTCGCAAAACAAGACTGCGCTTCGCGAAGGTATATAGAGAACCCACTGGCTTTTTCCTGCCTGATGGAGCTTAGTATGAACGCCATAACGACTATGTAAGGCGTTCGCTAACCGCTCCACATCAGAGCGCGGAAAGCCATGCGTGTTCAACCGCAACGCGTTGCAGTCTGTGCGGCGATGTCCGTCGTCCATGTACCACACTGCCAAAGCCAGTTCCGTTAGGAGCAGCTCCACACTTGATGGAACCACCTTCCAGCCGTTCGGGTAGAAGGTATCCGAATACCACTCCAACTCTGGAAGGCTTTTCGTGTCGTATCGGATGTGGTAGTAGTGTCTACATGTGCGCTTATCGAACACAGCCACAGTGCGCGGCCTGCAACAAATGCGCTGTAGCAGTGTGTACTTCCACAGCGCGTATTCTGTCGCAGAAGCGCTATGGTCGAAGCGCACCCGATAACGCCTGCCATTCTTGGAGAGGCAGGCATCTCCGAGAAGAGAGCCGACCAACACAGAATGCTCTGGCTCTGACAGCATTTTCAACTCCTCGACTTCCCACGGGATTACCCTCGCCAATCGGGGGAGGATTGCGTTAGGGCTTCCCCGTTATCAGCCGGATTTTACCTGAAGAGTTGCC
>Ga0197142_1000257_pt1 | contig 48752 bp, 39 predicted proteins | sample GBS60_MetaG_FD_148614 | JGI IMG/M metagenome (GOLD analysis project Ga0197142, IMG submission 148614) | Sediment microbial communities from Great Boiling Springs, Gerlach, Nevada, United States - GBS 60_MetaG | ecosystem: Environmental > Aquatic > Thermal springs > Hot (42-90C) > Sediment... | reverse complement strand
CCGGCTCAAGACAGTTGCCAGCTCGTTAGACCTTTCATGCGGGCCGGAACTTACCCGGCAAGGGGTTACGCTACCTTAGAACTCTCAAGGTTAGAGCTGTCGTTCACCGGAGCTTGCACCAGAGCCTTCCCCTCCGAAACGGAGGAGTCAACCCCGATGCTTAACTTACCGGCACTGGACAGGTCTCAGCTCCTATACATCCCCTTTTCGGGTTTGCAGGAACCTGTGTTTTTGATAAACAGTCGGCTGGCAAACTTTCGCTGCGTCCCCCGAATCGGGGGAAGAGCATCTCGGAAACCTTACGCTCAGCTTTTTTGCCGAGTTCCTTGAGCCGGCCTGACCCGAATGCCTTAGTGTCCTCCACCAGCCTACCTGTGTCGGTTTGCGGTACGGTCTAAGAAAAGACTCCTTAATCAACTTTTCCCGGAAGCTTATTGGACTCTACTCTCCTCCATTTCTGGAGGATTGCCGTCATAGCTTGTTCCGCAAAAAGCGGAACTTGCTATTTAGACCCCGCAAAGTTGCGAGGCTAGAGCCAACAAACTTCGTCGTTGATTAAGTAATAACGTCTTTTCTTAGGTAGCAGAATATTAACTGCTTATACATCCCCTGCCGCCAAATTGACGTCAGGGTTAGTTCCGACTAACCCCTGGCTGATTGACATTGCCAGGGAAACCTTAGGCTTTCGGCATTCCGGGTTTTCACCGGAAGAGTCACTACTCATGCCAGCATTCTCACTTCCTAATGCTCCATCCCGCCTTACGGCGAAACTTCACTGCATTAGGAACGCTCCCCTACCTCCTCCGAATCGGAGAACTCCATCTTCGGCAGACTCCTTAAGTTCCGATCATTTACGGCGCCAACTTCCTAGACCGGTGAGCTGTTACGCACTCTTTAAAAGATGGCTGCTTCTAAGCCAACTTCCCGGCTGTTTTAGGAAGTTGACGACCTTAAGAAACACTTAGGAGTCATTTAGGAACCTTAGATGGGAGTCTGGGCTGTTTCCCTCTCGTCCATACCAGCTTATCCCGGCAGGACTGACTCCTTGTTAAACTTACTTCGTATTCGGAGTTTGGTTGATCCACCTCGCATAAAGCTCGATGGACCATCCAGTAGCTCTACCCCGAAGTAAGTATTAACAAGGGCTATACCTAAATATATTTCGGGGAGAACCAGCTATCTCCGGGTTCGATAGGCATATTACCCCTAACCACAGCTCCTCCCATGTCATTTCACCGACAACGGGTTCGGGCCTCCCCCTGTCTTTCGACGAGGTTCACCCTGGCCATGGTTAGCTCACCCGGTTTCGGGTCATCCCAACTGCGCCATAAGACGCCCTGTTATGACTCGCTTTCGCTCGGCCTACCCAAGACATCTTGGTTAAACCAAAGGCGCACGTTGGGATACTCGCTGGCTCATTCTTCAATAGGCACGAGATCACCCTCCAAATCGGAAGGCTCTCTCTGTTTGTTAGCTAACGGTTTTAGTCTCTATTTCACTCCCCGTTTTGGGGTTCTTTTCACCTTTCCCTCGCGGTACTAGTGCGCTATCGGTCAGTTTGGGTATTTAGCCTTGGATCGTGACCGACCCAGCTTCCCACAGGGTTTGCCGTGCCCCGTGGTACTTGGGATACCTTCCCACAAAGTCATTCCTTTCGGATACAGGGCTGTCACCTTCTATGGCTGGCTTTTCCAAGCCATTCTCCTAGAAATGACTTTGTTTATTGGAAGGTCCCGCAACCCCCCCTCCTAATTGGGAAGGGGTTTAGGCTGTTGCCCTTTCGCTCGCCGCTACTTAGGCAATCTCACCCTCCGAATCGGAGGGCGAATTTGATTTCTTTTCCTCCGGGTACTTGGATGTTTCGGTTCCCCGGGTGCCCCTCCCGAAAAAATCGGGATACTCCGACTTTCATCGGAGTAGGTTACCCCATTCGGAAACCAACGACTAATAACGGCTGCTTGCGGCCTTGTCGTTGTTTTCGCCCGCTAGCAAGCGTCCTTCCTCGGCCCAAACTGCCTAGGCATCCACCGTTAGCCTTAAACTCTCTCCCATCATTCTTGTTAGTTTTTCAACCTTTTGATTGTCAATGTGCCGTGGACTCGACCGGACTTGAACCGGTGACCTCCCCGGTGCAAGCGGGGTGTTCTAGCCAACTGAACTACGAGCCCTAAAATTACTAATCAATATAAAGTATAATATTATTGGCTGTTAGGAGAGCTTAACTGAAGTCTCCAATATTGCCTTCAGATTGAAAGAATTTTTCCCATACTTATTTTTAAATAATATACAAAAAAAGTTTTTTTCTGTCAAGAGGATTTGTGCCTGGGGAGGGACTCGAACCCTCACGTCCGATTTTACGGACACAGGATTTTAAGTCCTGCGCGTATGCCAATTCCGCCACCCAGGCAAGTTTAAGCTAAATTATATAAATTTTGTTTTGTTATATCAACAATTAATTTTTAAAATTTTTATTTTCTTTTTATCACATAAACATAAGGATAATATAAAAAAAGACCGGGTGGGTCATCCACAATTACTTTTTGATATTCTTGATAAATTTTTTTTCTTTCTTCAACTGCAAGCATTTCTCTTCCTTCTTCTAAAAGTTTGTCCACTTTAACATTTTTATAATGAATAAAATTAGCGTTTGATTGGGTTGAATGCCATAAAAGATACTGATCTGGATCATCAGCAAGCTTCAAAAAAACAAGTAAAAAATCAAACTCTTTTGGTTTTTGGTAGGAAAAAATTTTGATTTTTATTGGTAACCCCACTTTCTCAAAATAATCTTTAATATTTGTGGCAATTGAATAATAATCATATGAAGAAAAAAGATTAAACGAGACGTTCTTTGGCAGATTCTTTTTAATAATTTTTGCCGCAGCGTCTTCATTGTAAACATTTTGTTTTAAGGCAGGATTGTATGCCCAAGAAGATGGTGGAATAGGTCCTAAAGCTGGTTCTCCCACATCTTGATAAAACTCTGGTGGAATAGCCATTATTAAGGCATTTTTTATCTCCTTTTCTTTAAGAATGTTATTTTGATGATTAATTAACAACGTCATCAGTTGTGAATAATCAACAAGACGTTCAATTTTACTATTGCGCCATTTTTTAAAAATGTCCGCTAAACTTTTTTTATAAATTCTTATCTCTTTTACTTCACCTAATTTATAGGCGGCCACTAGTTTCGTTTCGCTTGGATAAAACTTATATACTAAAATAGGTAATCCTTTTTTATTTGGGTAAAGAATAAGCTCATTAATAACATCGTATTTTTTTTTAACTCTATGTACCCGATATAATCCCGCTACCCCAATTAAAGGATAACGAATAATTGGCTTCGTTAAAAGAAAAGGGAAAACGGCAGATGGCTCTTTAAGATAAAAATCAATAGTTTTTTCATCAATTATTTTAATACCAACATCTTTAAAACGAAAATTTATATCATAAGCCGAAAACTCTTTTCCATCATTCCAAAGCAAATTATTTTTTAAATGAAAGCGAAAACGGCGACCACCATCTTTTATTTCCCAAAAACTTGCTAAAAGAGGAATGACTTGGCCTTGAGAAATATAAACTAAACCACTAGATATTTTTTCTGTTATTTCTTTTGGAAGATTATCAACGTCATACTTCCCAACCATTCCAATAACTTCTTTTTTATTAATAAAAAACTGACGGTAAAATAAAGGAGATAAAGAAACTGTCAGTAAAATAACAACAAAACTCAAAAAAAAACTAAAAAGCAAGATCTTAAAGTTTTTTTTAACAAACTCAACTAACAACCAATAATAATAACGAACAGTCTTTTTATCAAAAATCATAATTTATTGATTGATAATTAAGTTTAAAATTGAAACAATAAAAAAAAGAAAGATAAAAATTATCGTTAAAATGAAGGTAAATTTTTCAATTCCGCGTCTTGTTTGATAAAATTCGCCTCCCCCACCCCAAGCACTTCCAAGACCAGCGCCCCGACCTTGAATAAGAATGAAAAATATTATCAAAAGACTTAAAATAATTGTAACAATCAAAAACACAGTTTTCATATTAACCTAATTATATAATTATCAAGCTTTAATTTGCAACTTTAAAAACCACTTACCACCTAATACAAAACAGTAAACGTATAACGTAAAAAAGATAAAAATTTTACTTTATTTCTATTTATTTCTTTTTTAATGATTGATGTTTAACTTTTTTAGATGTTGGGTGTTTGGTGATTTTTTGATTTATCCTAATTTTTCTGATACTTTTTTGCCCTTAAAAAAATATGATAATTTTTAGCAAAACGGTGAGCTTCGTCGCGTATTGCTTGAAAAAACAATAATATTTCTTTATTTTCTACCGGAATTTCTTTAAATGGAGGTTTGCCCACAACCAATCGATCGGGATCTTTTGCTATACCTAAAATTGGCAATTTTATCTTTCTTCCCAAAGATTTCCAAATTGATAAAAGCTGTGGTTTTCCACCATCAATTACTAAAAGATCAGGTTTAGGCCAGTTTTTATGTGATAATCTTCTTTTTAAAATCTCCACCAACATAGAAAAATCATCTTTTATTTTTGGATTTTTTATCTTAAACCGGCGATATTCTTCTTTTTTTGCTTCGCCTTCAAAAAAAACAACCATTGATCCAACAGCTTCTTTAAAAGAAAAATTACTAATATCAAATCCTTCAACTCGTAAAATTTTTTCTATTTTAAAATCAAAAAAATTCTTTAAAATTTTTCTTAAATGTTTTTCAATTTCATTCCATAATTTCTGCTTTCGTTCGTAAACTAAATCAAAATCTTTTTTATCAAGCAGTTTTTTTAGCTTTAAATAACGATCTCTTACTACAATTGCCTTTTCATAATTTTGTTTATTGCTCAAATTTTTAAGAATTTTTTCGTATTGTTTTATTAGTCCTTGCGATTTTCCTGAAAGTATTTTTATTACTCTTTTAATATTTTCCCGATATTGTTTTTTTAAACTTTTTTTCAAAACACCATCTTTTAAACTTTCGATATAACTTGGACAAGGATAACAAAGATTAATTTTTGAATAAAAACATGGCCTTTTTCCAATCTTTTTCTGAGTACAAAATGGAATAATCTGACGTACTAATCTTATAATATCGTAAGCAATTTTGCTTGATAAGAATGGACCAAAATATAAAGATTTTCCATCATCTTCTTTTCGACTCAAAAAAACCTTAGGATATTGGTCTTTTACTGTAATTTTTATATACAAATGACTTTTATCATCACGCCAACGAATATTATATTTTGGTTGTTTTTCTTTAATTAATTTTGCCTCAAGTAAAATCGAATCGAATTCCGAATTGGTAACAATCCATTGTAATTTAGTTGCTTGATTAAAAATCAAACTTTCTTTTTTATCAACTTTTGCTTGTAATTTGTGAGTTTTTATTCTTGCTTTTAAGTTCTTTGCTTTACCAATATAAAGATAATCCCGACCTTTTTTAAAAATATAAACACCCGCAACGGAAGGAATATTTTTCAAAACACTCTCATCAATCATATTTATCTTCTAAAAAAAATCAAAAACAATCCCCCAAAAAACAAAACAAAAATTGCAATTTTAAGACTCAAATTATAATAAAAAGGCACAATCAAAACCGAATTTTCTTCGATTTTTTTTTCATCAAAAAAAACTTTAAAAAATGCGCTTGTTTTTTTGTTTTTAAAAAGTGATTTAATTTTAATTTTTAATTCCTTTTTTTCAAAAGGTAATAAACTCTCAATCAAAAACTCTTTTGGTTTTACATCAATTCCCTGTGCTTCAAAGTTAATTTTTTTGTCCCAAAGATAAACATTGCTTTGATTTTCAACTAGTAAATTTATTGAATAAAAATTTTTATCATCAATTTTTTTTGGAAAATTTATAAGTTTAACAATTACTTTCACATTATCTTTTATCTCTTCTTTTTTTGGTTTAATCACAATATCTGATGAATTTTCAATTTTATACATTCCAGCAGAAACAGGATAGAAAGGATTCTTCCCATGAATCACAAAAACAATATGATTTAAATCAAAAGAAGAAAAATAATCAATTCCTGAAGTATCTTCCCACGTTGGATCAATTGGTATCCAAAGTTTTTTTCCTTCATCATAATATTCAGGCCAGGCGTGAAGAATATCAGAAGTTAAAGTCAAAGGTCTAAGCTTCTCATCTTGTGTAAATCCAAATCCTTCAATTTCTCTTGCAAAAATTCCTTTTTCCCGAGCTAAGGCAATAAAAAGATCGGTAAATTCGGTGCAAACGGCTTGATTTGGATATTTTAAGGCAAAATCAGCCCCTTTTCTTTCGTTTTTTTTAAAAACAAGCGCTTGATTATACTCTAGTTTTTCAACAACATATCGATAGATATCATTTGGGTTTTTAAGGGAAGCAATTTCTTTGTTATCTTCAATACCTTTAATCTGCCATGGTGAATGAGAGGTTAAAAGATAATTTCTTTGACTTTTAATTTTTTTATTAATAAAATCTCTCACTTCAACTCGCGGCTTAGCATAAATAGCAATTACACCATCAAAAATAATCATTTTTTTTTCCAAAGGTTTTAAAAAATAGCGCCCTAAAAAATTTCCATCACTATCTTGATAAACAAAAAAAGGTTTAGGATCTATCTTTTTGATAAAAACTTTTTGATACAAAGTATCCGGAGGAAACGCTACTTCAGTATAAACTGGATAAGGTTTTTCATTTTTTAAGTGATAATAAAGAGTAGTTTCGTAATACTGCTTCTCGCCAAAAATCGCATATATTGTCTTTTCTCTTGGATTTTCCCAAATAATTTTATTTTCAGAAACTAAGGTGGGAGAAGGTTTTGCAAGACTTATTTTTTTATCGGTATCTTGAGGTAAATGAACAATTACTTTGTAACTATCATCTTCTATTCTCTCAATTGTTGGCAAGATTACTTCCCAAACATTTCCATTAATCTTAAAAAGATTATCTTGGTAAAAATTAAGATAAAAATTATTAATTGAATCTTTGCCGATATTGGGATTAGAAAACTTAAGAGTAATTTTTATAACATCATTAACAGTTTCAATAAAAGGCGCAATCTCACCCCAATCATCTTTAGCTTTAATCTCTCTTATTCCAAAAGATGACGGAAAAGTTAATGTAAATCTTTCAACAAAAACTTTTGAAGTAAGATTGGTAATTTTGATTTTAAATGAAACTGGTGATGCAATTTTATCTTTTTTTTCTTCTAAAAAATAAGAAACCTCATATTCTACCCGATAATCTTTAGCTAAAATCTCTTTTTTAATAAGAAACAAAAAAATAAAAACCAATAAAAAAAAATAAAAAATTTTTAAAGTTTTTCTCATCCGCAACACAATTAACTTATAAAACTTAAATATAACTCATCTTAACTATTTATCCTAGCACGTTTTTTAAAAACTTTCCGGTATAAGATTCTTTCACTTCGATAATTTTTTTAGTCTCACCTTGATAAACTATATAACCACCATTTTCTCCTCCCTCAGGTCCAAGATCAATAATATAAGAACAGTTTTTAATTACATCAAGATTATGTTCAATAATAATTACGGTATTTCCTTCTTCAACTAATTTGTTTAAAGAAAAAAGAAGTTTTTCAATATCATAAAAATGAAGACCAGTGGTTGGTTCATCAAGAATATATAACGTATGACCCGTACTTTTTTGTGATAGTTCTTTAGCTATTTTTATTCTTTGGGCCTCGCCACCAGAAAAAGTGGGCGCTGGTTGACCAAGTTCAATATACCCTAAACCAATCTCTTCCAGCACTTTTAATTTATTAAAAATTTTGGGATGATTGGCAAAAAAATCTACAGCTTCAAAAACTGTCATCTTTAAAACTTCATCTATTGATTTTCCTTTGTACTTTACCGCCAATGTTTCCTCATTATATCGTCGACCACCACAAACATCACAAGTCACATAAACATCAGCCATAAACTGCATTTCAATTTTAATCACCCCACCACCCTGACATTTCTCACAACGACCACCTTTAACGTTAAAAGAAAATCTTCCTTTCTTAAATCCGGATGCTTTTGCTTCTAAAGTGTTTGCAAAAAGATCACGAATCTCATCAAAAAAACCCACGTATGTGGCAGGATTTGATCTTGGAGTTTTACCAATTGGACTTTGGTCAACTAAATAAACTCGATCTATATTTTCAAAACCTTCAAGTCTTTCAAACTCGCCAATTTTTTCATTAAAATAACCAGTAAGATAATATTTCAAAGCCGGGTATAAGGTTTCAACAATTAAACTAGATTTACCAGAACCAGAAACTCCAGTAACTGCAATTAAATTACCTAAAGGAATTGAAACATCAATATTTTTTAAATTATTATGCTTTACCCCTTTTATTCGTAACCAACCCATATTTTTGTTAACTTTTTTATCAAAATACACTACTTTCTTTCGCCCCGAAAGATACCAACCAGTTATTGAATCTTTACAATCTAACATCTCTGATAAGGTACCGGTAAAAATTACTTTTCCGCCTTCTTTGCCAGCTTTTGGTCCTAATTCAATAAGATAATCAGCCGACTCAATTGTTGTTCTATCATGTTCCACTATTAAAATCGTATTGCCTAAATCGCGAAGTTTTTTTAAAGTCTCAATCAAAGCAGCTGTATCTTTTGGATGAAGTCCAATTGATGGCTCATCTAAAACATATAAAACCCCAGTCAATCCTGTTCCAATTTGGGATGCTAATCTAATCCGCTGCATTTCGCCACCTGATAATGACTTTGCCGGTCTATCAATAGTTAAATAATCAAGTCCAACATTTTTTAAAAAGAAAAGTCTTGTTTTTATTTCTTTAACAATTGGTAAAGCAATCTGAGTTTCGTATTTACTTCGTCTTAAAAACCAATCGTCTTCAAAATATAAAAGCAATTTTTTTACCGAATACGATGATATTTGAGCAATATTTAAACCATCAATTGTTATCGATAAAACCTCAGGTTTCAACCGTGTTCCATGACATTTTGGGCAAATCTTTTCTCTCAGATATTTGCTTAGCTCACCACTGTAATCTCCTTGGTTATCAAAATATTTCCGTTCTAAATCAGCAATTATTCCATCAAATCTTTCAAAAATAACGGTTGGTCGACCGAAACGATTGGTGCCCTCAACGCGATAAACTTTTTCACCAGTTCCATATAAAATTTTTTTAATCGCTTCTTTTGGTAATTTACCAATTGGAACATTTAAATCAATTCCTTCCTCCAAACAAACTTTTTTCAAAAGCCTTATATACCAAGTGTCTTGAAAAAAAAATTTGTTATAAGGAAGAATTCCTCCCTCATTGATACTTAGGTTTTTATTCAAAATTAAATCTTCGTCAAAAATATAAATACTACCAATTCCGTGACATTTCTCACAAGCACCAAGTGGTGAGTTAAAAGAAAAAAGACGTGGCTCAATCTCAGAAAGAGATAAATTACATTTTGGACAAGAAAACTTCTCTGAGTATAAAAAATCTTTATTTAAAGCTTCAACTGACAAAATAACCAATCCTAAAGAAAGATTCACACTTTGCTCAACACTTTTTGAAAGAAGCAATTTTAAGTTTGAAAAGAAAATGGGATCAGAAAAATTTTTATAATTTAAAGAGAATCGGTTAATCAAAACATCAATTTTGTGACGATTAGTTTTGATAAGATTTATCTCATCATTAAGTGAAAATCTTCGTCCATCAACTCTTATATCTTGATAACCTTTGCTTAAAAGATTATTAAAAAGTTCTTTAAACTCACCTTTTTGATCGCGAACTACAGGCGAATAAATAATAAATTGATGTGGTTTAATTTTATCAGAAAAAATAACTTCTTTAATTTGATTTAAAATTCGGGAAACAATTTCATCGTGTGAAAGTTTGGTAATTTCTAATCCACAATTTGGACAATGCGGATGACCAATTCGTGAATAAAGCAAACGAAGATAATCGTAAATTTCAGTAATTGTACCAACGGTAGAACGAGGGTTATGAGTGGTTGTTTTTTGATCAATTGAAATAGCGGGAGATAATCCCTCAATCACATCAACATCTGGTTTATCCATCACTCCCAAAAACTGTCTGGCGTATACGGAAAGTGATTCAACATATCGTCTTTGCCCTTCAGCATAAATCGTATCAAAAGCTAAAGACGATTTACCAGAACCTGAAACACCGGTAATCACTACAATTTTATTTTTTGGAATATTAAGATTAATATTTTTTAAATTATGTTGTCTTGCACCTCTGATTTTAATAAAAGATAATTCATTGCTTTCCATTTTAATAATAATGGCAAAAAATTTTTAATCTTTAATTTCTTTTATCTTATCTCTTATTTTTATGGCCATTTCGAAATTTAAATCTTGGGCATATTTTTTCATTTCTTGTTCTAATTTTTTTATCAATCTTTCTTTATCATATGGCGTTAAAGCTTCTTTTTTAATGTTTGTTAAAAAAATTTCATCAATTGGTTTTTTTGGCCTTTCAAACTCTAAAAAACCTTTTTCTTGTTCAATTATTTTTTTTCTTATCGGTTTTTGGATGGTTTTTGGAATAAGATTGTGTTTTTTATTATACTCTAACTGATATTTTCTTCGCCGGTCCACCTCTTTAATTGCTTCACGAATTGAAGAAGTTATATTATCAGCATAAATTATTACCATTCCTTTTATATTTCTTGCGGCTCGCCCCATTATTTGAATTAAAGACGTCTTTGAACGAAGAAAACCTTCCCGGTCTGCATCTAAAATTGCAACCAATGCCACTTCTGGCAAATCTAATCCCTCCCGTAAAAGATTAACTCCAATTAAGACATCAAACTCACCCCGTCGTAAATTTTCTAAAATATCAGAACGAACTAACGTTTCAATATCAGAATGAAGATAACAGGCTTTTATTCCTTTTTCTTTTAAATACTCAGTTAAATCCTCAGCAATTCTTTTAGTAAGAGTAGTCACCAACACTTTTTGATTCTTTGCCACTTGTTTTTCAATTTCTAAAATTAAATCCTCAACTTCATTTTTAGATGGTTTTAAAATAATTTTTGGATCAGGAATACCAGTTGGCCTTATTAACTGTTCTACCAACGCTTTATCACCTCCATAAATTTCCTTAATAATTTTTAAGTTTTTACCCTCAATTTTTGATTTTTCAATTTCCCATTCATCAGGGGTTGCCGAAACATAAATCACATAAGGAAGCTTGGGATAAAATTCCTCAAACTTTAATGGTCGATTGTCAAAAGCAGCTTTTAAGCGAAAACCATACTCAACTAAAGTTTTTTTTCTTGAATAATCGCCATTATACATCCCTTTAAGTTGTGGTATTGTCATATGTGATTCATCTATAAAACAAAGCCAATTATTCCCATAAGCAGTCTTAAAGTAGTCAATTAATGTATAAGGAGGTTCACCAGGTTTTCGCCCATCAAAATAACGACTATAATTTTCAATCCCGTTAACATAACCTACTTCCTTAATAATTTCTAAATCATAGTTTACTCTTCGATAAAGTCGCTCGGCTTCAACAATTTTTCCTTGTTTTTTAAAAGCCTCACATTCTTCTTTTAAATCTTTTCGTATTTCTTTTTCAACTTCTTCAAAGTTTTGAGGATCAGTCATGTAATGTTTAGCTGGATAAATAATAATTTTTTTCCCCATTTTATTATTTTCTCTTCCTGATATTGGATCAAATTGAACAAATTTTTCAATTTGTAAACCATTATGATAAATTCTTATGCCAAAATCTTCATACGCTGGATAAATATCCAAATAATGGCTTCGGACTCGAAATGTCCCCCGACGAAACTCAAACTCTGACTGATCATATTGAAGACGAGCTAAATTATAAGTTATTTTTTTAAGATCAAAAATATCATTAGTATTAAGTTCTAAAACAAAATGACCGTATTCTAAAGGCGAACCTAAATTATAAATACAAGAAACTGAAGCAACAACAATTACATCATTTCTTGTTAAAATGCTTGTTGTTGCTTGAAGTCTTAATTTATCAATCAAATCATTAATCTCCACTTCTTTTTCAATATAAGTATCAGTCTGAGGAATATAAGCTTCTGGCTGATAATAGTCATAATAAGAAACAAAATAACAAACTGCATTTTTTGGAAAAAAATCGCGAAATTCTTGATAGAGTTGACCGGCCAAAGTTTTGTTATGTGAAATTATAAGAGCTGGCATATTAAGTTCTTTTATTACATTAGCCATGGTAAATGTTTTTCCTGAACCAGTCACACCTAAAAGAACTTGATTTTTTAATCCGTGTCTTACACCAAATACTAATTTTTGAATTGCTTGAGGTTGATCACCTGTTGGTTTAAAGGAGGATTTTAAATTAAACATATTTAAACTATAAATTTTATCAAAAATTAACCAATCTCTTCAATATAAAACTAACAAAAAAATAATTCAACTTTTTATCAAAAACATTAAAAACCACAATTCATCTAACATCTAACTTCTAACACCTAACACCTAACAACTAACAACTAACAACTAACATCTAACTTCTAACATCTAACACCTTATAGAAAGTGGTAACGTATAACGTATAACGCATAACGTATAACATAAACATTAAACATTAAACGTTAAACGTTATTAGTTATTAGTTATTAGTTATTTTTTGTCATTCCTGCGAAAAACAAGTACAGGACTATAACTGAAAAAGCAGGAATTTATACAATTGACAATTTTTGTCATTCCTTAAGAAAGCAGGAATTTATACAATCATACCTTAGTTAAAAAAAAGGTAAATCTTATAGATTCCTGAATAAATCAGGAATGACATATGATAAAAATTGTTTAGAAAGTTTTGTGTAAAAATTGTTTAAACGTTGGGTGTAGTGTATCAATATATCAAAAATCAAAACCAAGTCATACTTGGTTAAAATGCAAAAAGATTTTGATATGTAACCTTGCTTGCCAGCAGGCAGGTTTTGATATTTGATATTTGATTTTTGATTTATTAAACGTTCCACGTTATACGTTATACGTTTAGTGTTAGAAGTTAGATGTTAGGTGCTAGGTGAGACTGTGCTCCCAAGGGGATTCGAACCCCTGATTTACTGGCTGAAAACCAGTCGTCCTAGGCCGCTAGACGATGGGAGCAAACAAAAAATTAAAATTAAAAAGTTAAAGTTAAAAATCAAAATATATGCTTTTAATTTGACACTAAAATTTTATCAAATATTGCTTATTTTTGTAAAGATTTTCTTATTTCATCCAAAATCTCTTTAGCTAAATCTTTGCCACCTAAACCAAAAGCCAAACCACCAGCCAAAGCAAACATTGCTACAATTCCCGTAAACAAAATCCGAATCAAATCTTGAGCTACACCTAATTGATTTAAGACCACTAAAGCAGTAAAAAATAAAACAATCGTTTTAGCAAGACCAGCAAGAATAGTTGCTGAAACACCACCTATTGCCTTTGTTCCATGCTTAACCACTTTATAACTCAAATTCGCTATCACCAAACCCACAAATCCAATAACAATAGAAACAATTACATTTGGAAGATAAAAAATAAGCTGATTTAAAACCGCAGTTGCCTTCGATAATCGCCATGCCTCAAGGGTTGGTACTAAAAATAAAATCACTATTGTCCAACGAACTACCTCAGCAAAAATTTCTTCCCAAGCTACAACAATGTGTTTTTGAACAATTTTTGCCTTTGTAAAAATAGTCTCAAGCTTTAAAAATCTAAAAACCATAAGAATAACACTTTTTGAAATAGTTGAAACAAAAAACCCTAAAACCAAAATTAAAACCCCTCCAAAAAAATCAGGTAAAAAATCAACAAATTTTAGCCAAAATCGAGAAAAAATTTGATTCATTTCAAAAAACATTTTTCTCACCTCCTTCTAGATAAATAATTCAGAAAAATGTTTAATTTCCTTTAAAGACAGATCTGAATTTAAAATTACCGAAACCACTTCTAAAGAAAGTTTATAGTGAAAATAATTTTTTTTCAACAGATAAAAATTAATCGCCCTTTTTAAATCTTGTAGTTTATAAAAATTAATTGCTTCATAGGGCTTTCCTTTTTTTTCACCAATTCTTGTTTTGACTTCAACAAAAATAATTTTTTCATTTTTTTTAAAAATTAAATCAATCTCTCCAAAGCGACAATAAAAGTTTTTTTCAATAAATTGATAACCTTTATTTTGTAAGTATTGAAGAGCAATTTTCTCACCAATTTTTCCAATTATTTTTTTTGAAGAAGAAGCCATTCTCTAATTGGCTTTATTTTTCGCTTTTGATTTATAAAGTCTTCGTCTAATATCTGCTTCGGAAAAATTTCTTATAAAATAAGCCTTTGCTTTTTTATAAGTAGTTTTTTTTATAAGTTTAATATCTTCTAAAAATGGAGAAGCTAAAGGAATAATTCTTTCTACGCCAATCCCCGAACTGCTGATTTTTCTTACCGTTATCATTCTTGTCTGGAGTGTTTGACCTTTTACACCAATAAGAATACCTTTAAAAACTTGAATTCTTTCTTTATCGCCTTCTTTTATTTTATAATGAAGACTTATTGTATCGCCTACTTGAAAAGTTTGATCTTTAAAAATAAATGTGTTTGCCATTTTTTTATTTTAACAAAAATTTTAAATCTTCGCAAGCAATTTTTCAACATCTTCCCAAAACAGTTGGTTTTTTATTTTTAATACATGAAGCTATAAAGTTAACAAAAATTGGATGAGGCTTAAATGGCCGACTTTTATATTCAGGATGACCTTGAATACCAAAATAAAAAGGATGAACTTCCTTAGGTAACTCAATCATTTCAACCAAATTTTCAATTACCGACCTTGCACTAATTATAAGACCAGCTTTTTCAAAATCTAAAACATATTTATCATTAAACTCATACCGATGACGATGCCGTTCCCAAACTCTTTCTTTTTGATAGATTTGATAAGCTAAAGTCCCTTTTTTAATCTTTGCCTCCCACGCACCCAATCTCATTGTTCCCCCATAAGCTCGCCTTTTCATAAATTCTTCTTGCTTGGGCATAAGATGAATTACATCGTGTAAAGTTGCCGGATCATTTTCGGTAGTATTAGCATCAACCCATCCCAAAACATCACGAGCAAAAGCAACAACTGAAAGTTGCATTCCATAACAAAGACCAAGATATGGAATTTTATTTCTTCTGGCATAAGAAGCCGCTTTTATCATTCCTTCTGCTCCCCGTTTTCCCCAACCAATAGGAACAATAATTCCATCAGGTTTTCCAATAATATTTTCTCCTTTTTTCTCTATCTCTTCGGCATCAATCCAAATTGTTTCAACCGCAACTTCATTTACCCAAGAAGCATGATCAATCGCATCAAATAAAGCGGCATATGAATCTCGCAACTGATAATTGCCTGTACCAAAATATTTACCAACAATTGCAATTGTTATTTTCTTTTCTTTTTTTTGATGAATTTTTTTAACTAATTTTTCCCAAAAAAGAAGATTCGGGTTTCTTACTGGTAAGTTTAATCGTTTCAAGATTTTTTCAGTTAAATTTTGTTTATTTAAAATTAAAGGAATTTCGTAAGGATGACTTGCATCCGGATTGCTAATAATATTTTCGGGTAACACGTTACAAAAAATAGCAAATCGATTAATTCGTGGTTTATCTAAAAACCTCTCTGATCGAGCAATAATAAAATCAGGTTGAATTCCCATCGAATTTAACATTTTAACCGAAAGTTGCGTTGGTTTAGTTTTTGGTTCTCCCAAATGTTTTGGGATTGGGACATATGAAACGTGAATATGTATTACATCATTTGGATATTTTAAAGTTAAAAGTCGCGACGCTTCGTAGTAGAAAACATTTTGATACTCACCGGCGGTTCCTCCAAGCTCAATCAAAACAATATCGGCATTATTTTTTTCTCCAACTTCTAAAATTCTTCGAATAATCTCATCAGTAACATGAGGAATGGCTTCAACATCTTCTCCTTCATACTCAAATCTTCTTTCTTTATCAATTACTTCTTTATAAATCTGACCCATGGTCACAAAATTTTCTTTCTTCATGTCTTGATCTAAAAACTTCTCATATGTTCCAATATCCATATCCGCCTCAGTGCCATCATCGCATAAAAAAACATCCCCATGTTCAACAGGATTTATGGTTCCGGCATCTAAATTCAAATAATTTTCAAATTTAATTGGCACCACTTTATATGAAGCTGATTTAAGAAGTAGACCGATAGAGGCGGTAGTTGTCCCTTTTCCAATTCCTGAAATCACTCCTCCAGAAATAAAAATATATTTTCTTTTTGCCATAAAAAATATATTAAAAAATTAAAAAACAAAAAAATCTTTCATCATCTAAAAACATTTTATCTTATTGACCTTAACTTCCATGTTACATAATCACATTTTGGCCAATTCACACAACTATAAAAACGTTTTTTACTTTTAGTAAATTTTATCACAATTTCTCCACCGCATTTTGGACAGTTTTTCCCTTCTACTTTTTGATAAAAAGACTTAGTAAACTGACATTTTGGATAATTTAAACAAGCGATAAATTTTCCAAACCGCGAATATCGAATTGTTAATTTTGCTCCACAAGAAGGACAAACCTCATCAATTTCTTCATCTACATCAATTAAATCTTTTTTTTCTTTTTCTAAAATAAGAGCTTTTGAAAAAGAGGAATAAAAATCAAAAAGAAGACTAATAAAATCGATTTTTCCCTCAGCTACTAAATCTAACTTATCTTCCATTTTGGCAGTAAAATCAATTTGGAAAAGAGAAAAAAAGGCTTTTTTTAAATATTCAACGATTGCTATTCCAAGTTTAGTTGGTTTAAAATATCGATTTTCTTTTTCTACATAATATCGATTTTGAATAATTGAAAGAATGGAAGCGTAAGTTGAAGGACGACCAATTCCTTTTTCTTCTAAAACTTTAACTAAGGAGGCTTCGTTGTATCGAGGTGGCGGTTGTGTTTTGCAAAGTTCTTCCTTTAAATCCAAAAGGATTGCTTGTTTTTCTTTTTCAACATTTACCGAAAATTTGGGTAATTCTTTTTTAGAAAAATCTTTTTCAAAAAGTTTTAAAAATCCATCAAAAACAACTTCCTCATTTTCCGATAAAAATTGATTCCCTTTTTGACTACCAATTGTAATTTTTATTGATTTAAACCTTGCTTCTTTCATCTGAGTTGCCAAAGCGCGGTTAAATATCAGTTGATAAAGTTTTAAATGATTTATTGTTAATCCTTCAGCTTTTTTAATTTCAATAATTTGCGTCGGCCGGATTGCCTCATGCGCTTCCTGAGCTAGTTTAGATTTAGTCTGATAAACTCGAGGGGATTCTAAAGCATATTCTTTACCGATATTTTTTTCTATAAATTTTTTTGCCGCAAAAAGAAAATAAGGTGATAAATTGTATGAATCAGTTCGATGATAAGTAATCAAACCTCTTTCAAATAAATCCTGTGCTAATTTCATCGTTAATTTTGAAGAAAATCCAAATTTATAAAAAGCCTCCTGTTGCAAAGTTGAAGTAATAAATGGTGGTGGTGGAAAACGTTTTTTTATTTCTTCTTTAACTTTTAAAACCTTATAATTATCGTTTCTTAAATTATCAATTACATAATTTATATTTTCTTTATTAAAAATCGTTTTTGAAAAATGATAAGGTCCAGCAAAAAGATTAACAATTTTTTCCTCCTCAACCGGTTGATTTTGAAACATAACTAATTTTGCCTCAAAACTGTCGTGTCCGACTTTAAAAATTCCTTTAATTCGATAAAACTCGCTTACTAAAAAATTCTCAATTTCTTTTTCTCGCTCAACAATCAACCGTAAAGCAATTGTTTGTACTCGACCAGCTGAAAGCCAATTTTTTCCCAATTTTTTCCACAAAAGAGGTGAAAGTTCATAACCTACTATTCGATCCAAAAGTCGACGAGTAATTTGTGCTTTGACTAAACTTATTCTTAAATCCAAAGGATTTTCCAAAGCTTCTCCTAAAGCTTTTTCAGTAATCTCATGAAATACAATTCTTCTTATTTTTTTATGACTCTCAGTTTTTATAAAATTTGGCCACTTTTCTTGATAAAAACCTAAAAGATAAGCAATATGATAAGCTATTGATTCGCCTTCTCGATCTGGATCAGTGGCTAAAATTATTTCTTTTTCATCCTTTGCTAGTTTTTTAAGTTTTTCAACTATCTTTTTTTTATTTTTAATTATTTCATACTTTGGTTTAAAATTTTTTTTATAATCAATCGCCAACTCATCGCTTGGTAAATCACGAATATGACCCATTGTCGCAAAAACAAAATAATTTTTTCTTTTTTCTTTTAATAAGCGATTAAAAGTCTTTGCTTTAGTTGGTGATTCAACAATAATTAAGGCCATATCTTATAAAAAAACTTCAGTATTCAGTAATATAATAATAATTTAAATTTATATACTTTTTCTTCTTTTTTTAAGAAGTTTACTATCAATTAAAGACCGACGAAGAAGAGCTGCGGCTTGTTGTCGTTCAGCTTCAGTTTTAGCTTTAGCTAAGATTTTTTTTGCTTGTTCTTTCGCTTCTTCTATCATTTTTTCATCAATTTCATCTTGACCATAAGCTCGAGAAACCAAAACATTAACTTCCCTTCCATCGGTCTCTAAATAACCACCACCAATGGCAAAATAATCTTCATTTTTATCGTATTTTATTTTTATAATCCCCTCTTTTAAAATCGCAAACAAATTAACATGATGAGGAAGAATAGTTATTTCTCCTTCTTCGGTTGGTAAAGTAATTGATGAAATATCTTTTTCTAAAACGATTTTTTTGGGTGTAATTATCTTCAAGTGTAAAATACTCATTTAAAAATATTTAATGTTTAATAACATATAATTCTATTTAACTTCATCAATGGTGCCTTTCATATAAAAACTCATTTCATTTTTATCATCATGTTTTCCTGATAAAATCTCTGAAAAACCACGAACTGTCTCTTCAATTGACACATATTTTCCCTCCCGCCCAGTAAAGGGTTCGGCTACAAACATTGGTTGAGTTAAAAATCTTTGAATTTTCCTTGCTCGAGTTACCGTTAACTTATCTTCGTCAGATAACTCCTCCATTCCCAAAATAGCAATTATATCCTGTAAATCTTTATATCGCTGTAAAGTTTTTAAAACTTCACGGGCAACGCGATAATGTTCTTCGCCAACTATCTCAGGATCTAACGCTCTTGAAGAAGAAGTTAAAGGATCAATTGCCGGATAAAGCCCTTGTTCTGCCAAAGATCGCTCCAAAGTCAATGAGGCATCAAGATGAGCAAAAGTAGCAACTGGTGCGGGATCAGTATAATCATCAGCGGGTACATAAACCGCTTGAATCGAAGTAATTGAGCCGTTTGAGGTTGAAGTGATTCGCTCTTGCAAAGCTGCCATCTCCGACGCTAAAGTCGGCTGATAACCAACAGCTGAAGGAATTCTTCCCAAAAGTGCTGATACTTCACTACCTGCCTGAGCAAAACGAAAGATATTATCAATAAAAAGTAAAACATCCATTCCTTTTTCATCACGAAAATACTCAGCCAAAGTAACACCGGTTAAACCAACACGTAAACGATTACCAGGTGGTTCGTTCATCTGACCAAAAACCAAAGCGGTTTTATCAATTACTTTTGATTCTTTCATTTCAAGCCATAAATCATTACCTTCACGAGAACGTTCACCAACACCAGTAAAAACAGAAACACCTTGATGATATTTTGCTACATTATGAATTAACTCTTGAATTAAAACTGTTTTTCCAACACCAGCGCCACCAAAAACGGCAACTTTTCCTCCTTTAACAAAAGGAACTAATAAATCAATTACTTTAATTCCAGTTTCAAAAATTTTTCTTTCCGGCGATTGTTCTTCTAAAGTTGGAGATTGTTTATGAATTGGGGCATATTTTTTTGCTTTTAATGGTTTTTCATCAACGGGTTGACCCAAAACATTTAAAATCCGCCCTAAAGTTTCCTCACCAACTGGCACTTTTATCGGCTCTTGCGTATTAATTACTTTCATACCCCGCCTTAATCCAAAAGGATTTCCCATAACCACACATCTTACTAATCCATAACCTAAAATTGCTTCAACCTCTAAAATTAATCTATCAAAATCTTTTTCATCAACTACCAAAGCATCGTATACTTTTGGGGTTTGACTTCCCTCAAATAAAACATCAACCACTACTCCTCTAACCGCTACAATTTTTCCTGATTTTTCCATAATTAAAGAAACATAAATTTATAACCATTAACTTTTTTCAACTGATTCCTTAGCAGTTACCATATCTAAAAGTTCATAAGTAATTTTTTCTTGACGCACACGATTACGTAAAAGAGTTAAGTTATAAATCACATCAGAGGCATTATCGGTGGCATTTTTCATTGCCATCATCCTTGCTGAATGTTCAGCCGCTTCTGATTCAATAAGCGCTCCATAAATTTCTACCTCAACCATTGCTTTTAAAGCACTGTCAATAATTTTTTCGGCACTTGGCTCAATTAAATACTCTTTTTTTACCCTTTCAGTTTTTTCAAATTTTAGCGATGTTTCTTCTATTTTTATGGGAAAAATTCTTTTTTTTATCGGTTCAAACCGTACGGCACTTAAAAATTGATTATAAATTAAAAATACGTTGCGATACTCACCTTTGAGAAATAAATCAAGGGTCGTTTTAAAAATTGCTGAAACTTTATCTTCTTCGTAAGGTGAGGAAAAATCAGCAATTATCTCTCCTCCCATTTTTTTTACAAAAAGAGCTCCTTTTCCTCCAACAGTTATAAAATCAACTTTTTTAAAATCCACTTCTTTAGTTAAAAATCGAAAAATGTTAAAGTTAAAACCACCACATAGACCTTTATTTGAAGTAATAAGGATTACTAAATCCTTTTGAGATAAAGGATTACTTTCGGATAATAAATAAGAATAACTTTCTTCTAAATTAGAGCTTGCAACCTTTTGAATCATAAAAGTAAGAAGTTGTCGATATGGTTTGCTTTCCAAAGCTTTTTGTTGCGCTTTTTTCATTTTAATTGCGGAAACCAACTGCATCGCGTTGGTGATTTTTTTAACATTTGAAACAGCGCGAATTTTTTTTCTAATTCGACGAAGATTCATAACCTAAACGTTGTAAAGCAATTCTAACTAATTTTTCCATTGCTTTCTCTTCTTTTTCAGTAAAATCTTTAGTTTTATTAATTACATTAATAATCTCCTTTCCTAAATTAGAAAGAACCTTTAATAACTCATCCTCAAATTTTAAAATCTCACTTGCTGGAATATTATCCGCAAAACCTTTATTTACTGCCCAAATAACTAACACTTCTTCCGCCAACGAATAAGGCATATTTTTTTTCTGGGTAAGAATTTGGGTTAACTTTGCTCCCCGATTTAAAAACTTTTTGGTCTCCTCGTCCAACTCTGATTCAAACTGAGAAAAAGCGGCCATTTCTCGATACTGGGCTAAATCAAGTTTTAGTTTACCTGCCACTTTTTTCATTGCTTTAGTCTGAGCTGCACCGCCAACTCTTGAAACTGAAAGACCAACATTAATGGCTGGCCGAATACCTGCGTTAAATAAATCACTTTCCAAAAATATTTGACCATCGGTAATTGAAATGACATTAGTTGGAATGTATGAAGAAACATCACCTTCTAAAGTTTCAATAATCGGTAAAGCAGTAATTGAACCACCACCATATTTTTCATCTAAACGACAAGCTCTTTCCAAAAGCCGCGAATGAAGATAAAAAATATCACCAGGATAAGCCTCGCGACCAGCAGGTCGTCTAAGAATTAAAGAAATTTCGCGCCAAGCCCAAGCATGACGGGTCAAATCATCAAATATTACCAAAACATCTTTTCCTTGTTCCATAAAAAACTCAGCTATCGCCATTGAGGAATAAGGAGCAAGATATTGAAGCGATGAAGGATCAGAAGCTGAGGCAGAAACGACAATAGTATAATTCATTGCTTCTTTTTTCTCCAAAAGATCAACCACTTGTGCTATTTTTGAATTTCTTTGGCCTATGGCACAATAAATACAGATTAAGTTTTCATTTTTTTGATTTAAAATCGTATCAATTGCCAAAGTAGTTTTTCCAGTCCCCCGATCGCCAATAATTAACTCTCTTTGTCCCCTACCAATTGGAATTAAAGCATCAATAGCTTTAATTCCAGTTTGAACTGGATTAGAAACTGGTTTTCGATAAATAACTCCAGGAGCTATTTTTTCAACTGGATAAAATTTTTCTTCTTTTATTTTTTCTTTTCCATCAAGCGGATTAACTAAAGGATCAACAATTCGTCCCAAAAGTTTTTTCGAAACCGGAATCGAAAGAATTTTTCCTAAAGCAACCGCTTTATCTTTTTCTTTTATCTTTAGATAATCACCCAAGACAATAGCGCCTACTGCATCTTCGGTTAAATCCACTACATATGCTAAAACACCATTCTCAAACTCAATTAATTCTCCATAAGAAACGGCATCCAATCCAGAAAGAATCACTACTCCATCTCTTACCTCCTTAACATAACCCACTTCAGAAACTAATATTTCTTTCTTTTTCTTTTTTTCTTTGTCCCAGGTGTAAATTTTTTTTCTTAAAGAAAGATCAATAAGTTTTGATCCATATTCTATAATTAACCCGCCTAAAATTTTAGGATCAACTTTATTTTCAACTAAAACTTCTTTTGGAAAAATTTTAAGTATTTCTTTCTTTTCCTCCTCCGTTAAAGGATAGGTTGAAGTAATTATTAATTTTTCTTTGCCAGAAATTTCTAAAGTAGAAAGATAGTTTTTTAGTTGATAAATAATTTTTTGATCAAGCATAAAAGATTAAATTTTAAAAAGTTTATAAATTAATTAACATTTTTCTTCAACTCAGCTTTTAATTGAGTTAAAGAACGAAGCATTTCTCGATTTACTTCTTTTTGTAACTGCGGTGTTAATACATTTCCTAAAACCTCAGTAACCACTTTTAAACTTAACTCTTTTATTTTTTCATCAATTTCACGATTAACTTTTTCTTGATAATTTTCTGCCTGTTTTCGACTTTTTTCAATAATCGCCGCCGCTTCTTTTTTCGCTTCTAAAATCATTTTTTCCCGCATTTTTTTAATCTCACTTTTCAACTCTTTTACCATTTTCTGTTGTTCTTCTTTTATTTTTCTTATTTCTTTTTCTTTTTCTTTAGCCAAAAGTTCTTCTTTATGTTTTAAATCAGCTAATATTTTTTCTTTTTCTTCTTCTTTCTTCTTTTCACTTGTCAAAAATTGAGAAAAAGGTTTGGCGATAAATTTTTTAAAGATTAAAAAAAACAAAAAAAAGTTAACAATTTGAGCAATCAAAAGTTTGATATCAACCCCTAAACTTTCCATAAAAATTAAAATAAAAAAATTTTTATATAAAAAAATTTTTAAACGAACTTAATAATTAAAGCAACCACCAATGCATAAATTGCCACTGCCTCAGCAAAAGCAATCGCTAAAATCATCGTGGTTCGAATAGCCGACTCGGCTTCTGGATTTCGTCCTAAAGCTTCAACCGCTTTTGAACCAATCATTCCAATACCTAAAGCGGGCGCAATAGCACCAATGGCAATAGTTAAAGCTGTCGCAAAAAATTTTGCTGCCTCAGTTGTCATTTTCCTCACCTCCTTCTAATGGTGTTTAGCAATGGCTACACTAATAAAAACAGTGGTCAACATTGAAAAAACTAAAGCCTGAATAAAACCAACAAAAACTTCCAATAGTAAAAATGGAAGGGAGGCTAAAATTGGTACTAAAAATGCAATAATTGTTAAAAGAACTTCACCGGCAAAAACATTACCAAAAAGTCGAAAAGCAAAAGAAATCATTTTAGAAATTTCTGAAACAATCTCAAGTGTGCCAATAAAAAAACTCATTGGATCTTTTAATCGATAAAATTTAGCAATATAACCTTTAAAACCTAAAAATTTAATAGCAAAGACCTGACTTAAAAACACGGAAATTATTGCCAAAGCTAAAGTAGTATTTAAATCAGCGGTATTGGCGCGAAAAAGCGGGGTTAAGACCATTTTTCCTTCTTCTTTAATTTTTATTAAAATACTACCTACTCCCGGCAAAAGTCCAAACCAGTTTTGAAAAAGGATAAAAAGAAAAAATGAAGAAAGAAGAGGAAAAAAGTAATCAGTTTTTTCTTTTAAAACTGAATAAAAAAGTTTATAAAGATTTTTGATAATAAAGTTTATCAAATAATAAAAATTTCCTTTCTTTTTTGACTGCGATTGATAAGAATAAATTAAAGCTAAAACTAAAAAAACAAAAAGAACAAAAAAAGATAAAAGCAAAGAGTTGGTAATTGAAAATCCAAAAATTTCAAAAATCTTTTCCGCTTTAATGCTAATATGTGGTCCGTGACTTTCTTTCATTTTTTTATTTTTCTTTTGTTAATCGATAAAGATTGTAAAAAGAACTTAAAACTCCTAAAAACAAAAAAAAGACAACACCAAATGGCTTTGTTCTAAAAAATTTATCAAAAAAAATCCCACTTGCCAAAAATATAATAATTGGAATTAATAAATAATAACCAATATTAAGATATTTTTCAAGAGGATTTTTCAAAAAAAATGATTTTTGAAAATCATTTTTTGGCTTTTTTTCTATTTTATCAACCGGTTTTAAATCAAAATTTTTATCAATCAAATAATATTTTGACATAATATTTTCAAATTAAAAATCAAAAGTTACAATTAAAATTTAAAACTTAAAAATTTAAGTAAAAAATTAAGCGTTTATTGGCTTTTACTCACTTTGTCTAAATCAACAGCATTTTCTAAAACTAATCCCAATCTTTTTTCTTTTTGATTAATTTTACCTTTAAATAAAATTATTCGATTAATCTGCAAAATCGATTTCAACTTAGCATAAGTTTTTGGAAATGCAATTACCTCAATCGTTCCTGTTTGATCATAAACGGTTAAAATTGCCATCTCTTGGTTATCTTTTTTTGTTTTTAAAATCCGCTTTCCATTGATCATTCCGGCTAAAATTAAAGATTTACCTACATCTTCTTCCCCTACATCACCAATATTTTTACTAATCTTTTTTTCGATAATTTTTTTATATTTAGAAAGAGGGTTTTTACTTACCAAAAAACCAATAATTCTTCTTTCCATTTCAAATATTTCTTCTTCAGAGAATTCCTCAACTATTTTAAAATTATCAAACAATTTTTTTTTAACATCACTTTCTCCAAAAAGATCAAACTGACCTTTTTCCTGTTTTAATTTTTCTTTTTGAACTTCTTCCAACGCTTTTGGATAATTGGCAAGAAGAGTAGCACGATTACCAAATGAAGAAAACGCACCCGCTTGAATCAAACTCTCAACGGTTTTTTTGTTAACTTTTCGAAGATCAACTCGAAAAAGAAAATCCTTAAAAGAAACAAATTTGCCATCTTTTTCCCGCGCCGAAAGAATCGATTCAATAGCCGCCTCACCTACATTTTTAATTGCGGAAAGCCCAAAACGAATTGAACCACCTTCAATCGTAAAACCAGAAAAAGAGTGATTAATATCTGGAGGCAAAACTGGAATTTGCATTCGTTGACATTCTTCGATTGCTTGAGCCATTTTTACCTCCCTTTGCGATCCAGCAACTCCAGAAAGCTCAGCGGTCAAAAGTGCAGTCATAAACTCTACTGGAAAATTAGCTTTAAGATAGGCAGTCCAATAAGCAATTAAAGCATATGAGGCCGAATGCGGCTTATTAAAACCATAACTGGCAAACTTTTCCATGAAGTTCCAAATTTTTTCAGCCAATTCTTTTTTGTATCCTTTTTTAATACAACCAGCAATAAATTTTTTCTTCTCTTTTTTCATCAGTTCTTTTTTCTTTTTTCCAATAGCCATTCGCAAATTATCTGCCTCACTCATCGTGTAGCCTGCCATTTTGTTAGCAATTTGCATTACTTGTTCTTGATAAACTAAAACTCCATAAGTTTCAGATAAAATTTCTTTCAAATCCGGATGGATGTATTTTATCTTTTGCGGATTATTTTTTCCCGCAATAAAAGAAGGAATAAGATCCATAGGTCCAGGACGATATAAAGCAACCATTGCGGAAATATCAGAAAGTTTTTTTGGCTTAAGCTCTTTAGCTAAACGTCTCATGCCTGAAGACTCAAGTTGAAAAACTCCAATAGTATGACCCGAAGCTATTAACTCGAATGTTTTTTTATCATCTAACGGAACTTGATGAATATCTATTTTTTGACCGGTATTTTTTTCTACATACCGCAAACAATCTTCAATAATACTTAAATTTCTTAATCCCAAAAAATCCATTTTTAAAAGACCAATCGCCTTATTATCAGAAACGGCATTAAGATCCAAACAATACATATCATATTGAGTAATAATTCGCTCTTCTTTTGGGTCTTTTTGTAGTGGAACATATTCCGTAAGTGGTTTATCAGCAATAACAACACCGGCTGCATGTACTGAGCAATGACGAGGAAGCCCCTCAATTTTTCTAGCAATTTCTAAAACTTTTTTTGTTTCTTCTTCATTTTCATAAGCAAATCTCAAAGGTGGAGACTCTTCCAACGCTTGAGCAATAGTCATCGCAAACCCTTGATGGGGTGGGGGGATCATCTTTGCGATACGATCACCTTGGGAATAAGTTAATCCCAAAGCTCGTGCCACATCACGAACCGCTAACCTTGCCTCCATTGTTCCAAAAGTAATAATCTGAGCCACATGATCATAACCATATTTTTGAGAAACATAAGCTAAAACTTCATCACGACGCACATCCGCAAAATCAACATCAATGTCAGGCGGAGTTGGTCTTTCTGGATTTAAAAATCGCTCAAAAGGAAGATTATAATCTAAAGGATTAACATCGGTAATTCCTAAAATATAAGCTACTAATGACCCAGCAACCGATCCTCTTCCTGGACCAACCGCAATTCCTGTATTTTTTGCCCAATTAACAATATCAGAAACGATTAAAAAATAAGTGGCATAACCTTTTTTGATTATTACTGAAAGTTCGTATTCTATCCTTTTTTTTATCAATTCAAAATCATAGTTTTTTACTCGGTTAATTTTTTGATAAACCAAATTTTTAAGATACTTTTCCGAACTTTCATTATTGGGAGTTTCAAATTTTGGCAAAATCCAGTTTCCATAGGGAATTTCTAAGTTACACTCATTGGCAATTTTTAAAGTATTATCAATCGCTTCGGGAAGATCTAAAAATAAGCCCTTCATTTCTTCTGAAGATTTAAAATAATATTCAGGATTATCAATCATCGAAAGTGGTCTTGCTTTTTCAAAAATCACTCGTTGGGTTTGAATACAAAGAAGAATTTCTTGAGCATAAGCATCATCTTTATTTAAATAATGAACGTCGTTGGTGGCAACCAAAGGAAGACCAAATTTTCGCGCCAACTTTAAAAGCGCTTCATTAACAAAACTACTTTCTTTTAATTTTGGATAACGTTGAAGTTCTAAGTAAAAATTTTTATCAAAAATCTCAATATATCTTCTTATAAGATTTTCCGCTTCCGTAAAATCTCCATTTAAAATAGCCTGAGAAATCTCTGAAGATAAACATCCAGAAAGCACAATTAATCCTTCTTTATATTTTTCCAACAACTCAAAGTCTACCCGAGGCTTATAATAAAATCCCTCAAGATGGGCAGCGGATACTAACTTTAAAAGATTTTTGTAACCAATTAAATTTTTAGCCAGCAAAACCAAATGATATTGATCTTTTTCTAAACCCGGTTGTTTTTCAAAACGGGACTTTTTTGCTTTATAAACCTCAACCCCAATAATTGGTTTTATTCCAAACTCTTTTCCTTTCAAAAAAAACTTAAAAGCACCATACAAGGCTCCATGATCGGTAATTGCCACGGCTGGCATTTTAAACTCTTTAGCTTTAGCAAAAACATCATCAATCCGACACATTCCATCAAGTAAAGAATATTCGGTGTGTAAATGTAAGTGGACAAAAGACATATTAAAAATTCAAAATTTAAATCTTAAATCTCAAAATGAAAATCAAAAATGCAAAATTAATTAATTTAAAATCATTTTGAATTTTACATTGTCATTTTGAGATTTTAATTTTGAAATTTGAATTTTTATCTTATTGGTTAATTATTTTTTCAATCTCTTCTCTTACCATCTTTGCCTCTGCCTTTCCCCTCATCTCTTTCATTACCTGCCCCACCAAAAACATAATCGCATTGGTTTTGCCTTTTTTATAATCCTCGACAGCTTTTTGGTTATTTTTTAAAACTTTATCAATTACTTCAATTAATAACTTTCTATCAACTTCCTTTGGTTTTAAATTATCAATTAACTTATTGATAAACTCATCAATTGATAATTGGGTAGAAATTTTTTTATTGATAATAAAATTAGCAACAATTTGTTTATAATTTTGATTTTTAATATGTAATTTTGCGATTTGATTTTTGATTTTTGATATTATAGCTTCAAAATACTCGCTCATTTTCCTATCCCTTGTTAGTATAAACGCATCTTCAAATCGAATACCAAAATCAGATACATATCGATTCAATTTTTGTGAAGGAAGTTCTGGTAATTTGATTGAATTAATATAATCTTGAGCAAAAACTAAAGGAGGAATATCTGGTTCAGGAAAATAACGATAATCGGAAGCTTCTTCTTTTGTTCTTTGTGGATAGGTAATCCCTTTTTTCTCATCAAATCCGCGTGTTTCTTGAGAAGGAAGTTTTCCGCTTTTTAAAATCTCAATTTGCCTTTTTATTTCATAATCAATCGCCTGCTTAACAAATCTAAATGAATTAATATTCTTCACCTCAACTTTATAATTTGGCATATCATTGTTTTGAGAATATAGTTTCGTGTTTTGAATTTTCTTATCACTTTTGTTTCGAATTTCGTGCTTCGTGCTTCGAATTTCTCTTACAGAAATATTCGGTTCCATTCTCATTGTCCCTTTTTCCATATCGGCATCCGATATCCCAAGATATCGAATTAATACCTGAAGCTCCTCTAAAAAACGTTTTACGTCATCGCTATTATCAAAATCCGGTTCAGTTACAATTTCTATTAAAGGAACACCGGCGCGATTAAAATCAATTAAAGTCCCATTTTTTGAATGAATTAATTTTCCAGTGTCTTCTTCTAAATGTATTCGACGAATCCTAATAGTTTTTTTTATCTCAAACTTCGAATCTCGAATCTCAAATTTTCCATTCTGGGCAATTGGTTCATCATACTGACTAATTTGATAACCTTTGGGTAAATCGGGATAAAAATAATGTTTGCGATCAAATTTTGAAAAACGATTTATCTTACAATTTAAAGCTTTTCCGATTAAAATCGTCCACTCGATAGCTTTTTTATTGGGAACCGGCAACGCTCCTGGCATTCCCAAGCATACCGGACAAACTTGGGTGTTTGGTTCTTTCCCAAAGTAATCAGCAAAACACTGACAAAACATCTTAGAGGAAGTTTTCAATTCAACATGGATTTCCAAACCAATGATTGGTTGATAACTGCCCATTTTTTTTAACACCTCCGAGGTGATGTAGATATAACACCTCGGGATTTTTTTAATTTTTAATCTGGATAATTCTTTATACCGTTTTTTATTACTCCTAAAAAATCGGTTTCTTTTTCTATCTGATAAGTTAAATTTAAAATATTTTCCTCCTCAAACCACCGCCCCATCAGTTGAAGACCAATTGGTAAATTATTTTTTTTAGTTAAACCAAAAGGAAAACTTATCGCACAAATACCAGAAATTGCCGCCGGTTCAGCTAAAATGTCCATTATTTCGCCAAAAAATGGATATTTTTCAAACTCGCCTAATTTTAAAGCAGGAATTGGTGTTGTTGGTGCTAAAATTAAATCAACCTCTTTAAATACTTTCTTAAAATCTTCAATTATTAAAGTTCTAACTTTTTGAGCTTTTTTATAATAAGCATCATAATAACCATAAGATAAAACATAAGCGCCAAGCATAATTCTTCGTTTTGCTTCGCTGCCAAAAAAAGTTCTATCATTGCCGTATCTTAACCCATCATATCGCGCTAAATTCGAAGAAACTTCTGCACGCTGAATAACAGTGTAAACCGAAATAGCATATTTTGGTGAGAGAAGTTTTATTTTTTTAATCTGATGACCCATTTTTTCCAAAATTTTAATTAGTTGATAAAAAGCTTCTTTAATTTCATCATCAACCCCCTCTAAATATTCCTCTGTTATCCCAATAATAAATTTCTTTTTTTCTTTAATTTTAGAAAAATAATCAGGTACTTCAAACTCTACCGTTGTTGCATCAAATTTATCTTTTCCCGCAATAATTTTTAAAATAAAAGCAGCATCTTCAGTGGTTAAAGTCAAAGGCCCTGGACAATCTAAAGATGAAGCCATCGCAATCAAACCATATCGCGATACCCGACCATATGTTGGTTTCAATCCAATAATTCCCGACCAGGCTGATGGTTGTCTAATCGAGCCGGCTGTTTCTGAACCAATTGCCGCCGGTGCTAAATACGAAGAAACAACTGCCGCCGACCCACCCGATGAACCACCTGGTGAACGAGATAAATCCCAGGGATTTTTAGTTGGTCCAAAATCTGAAGTTTCGGTTGATGATCCATGAGCCCAAGCATCTAAATTAGTTTTTCCTAAAATAAAAAACGAGGCGTCTAATAATCGTTTTGTTACCGTCGACTCATATGGAGGAATAAAATTTTCTAAAACCTTTGACGAAGCCGTTGTTTTTATGTTTTTAGTACAAAAGTTGTCTTTAATCGCAATTGGCACCCTTAGCTTATCATCTTTTTTAAACTTATAAGATTTATTTACTGTCAAATATGCGTTTAGTTTTTGATTATATTTTTCAATTCTTTTCAAAAAATAATCAATTACTTCTTTACTAGAAATTTTTTTGTCGTTAAGTAATTTAAAAATAGAAACAAGAGATTTTCCCAAAAGCATATTTTTACTCATCAAAAATTTTTTTAACTTTAAAATAATTATTTTCTTTATTTTTTGTATTTTGAAAAACTTCTCCTAAATTAAGGGCCCTTTCATTTTTCTTCCCGTCTTTAAAAAAAACATTAGTAAGTAATATGGCATGGGAAGTAGGAGAAATATTGGTTGTATTTAATTCATTTAAGTTATCAATATAAGAAATCGTTTCTTCTAGCTGTCTTTTATATTTTTTGATTTCTTCCTCAGTCAAACTTAAACCTGCCAACCGAGCCAAATGGATAACCGCTTCGTTTGTTAGACTATTTTTTTTCATAAAAATTAATTATAATCTAAAATTATAAAAAAAAATTATCATAATTAGCCTAGCTTGATTTAATTGGGAATAAATAAAGACTAATAACGTTTAAGGTTTAATTTATTTTGATTTATGTAAATTATTCGTATTTGTCTCAATTAATTTCTATATATTTCTCTATCACCGCTTCTTTTGCCCTTTTTTCCCATTCTTCATCAAAATTTTTTCGCTTAATCTTTCTTTTATATTTTCTATCAATTGCTTTTTCTAATAAAAATCGGGTAATTATAGGATTTTTAGGAAGAAGCGGTCCGTGAAGATAGGTGCCGATGGTATTTTTGTAAAAAATCCCCTCAGTTTTGTCTAATCCATTATTTCCAAAACCAAAAATAACTTTTCCAAAAGCTAAATTTTTATCTTTCAAATACGTTCTTCCCCCATGATTTTCAAAACCAACGACTATCTCGCTTTTATTTATTTTTGTTTTTATACCAATATCGCCAACTAATCGAGGAAAGTTTTCTCCAGGATTTTCAGTATAAAGGTCAAAAATCGAAAGCCCAGGAATTTTTGTTCCGCAAGCAGTTTTATAATACCGTCCCAAAAACTGATAGGCACCACAAACAAATAATCCAACAATTCCATTTTCAATTGCTTTCTTTAGATATTCTCCTTTATTATTCTTCAAATCTTGATTAACAATTTCCTGCTGTTTATCCTGTGCTCCGCCCATAAAAAGAATATCCATTTTAAAAATCATCTCTTTTGGGTCTTTTAAAGAAATGGTAACCACTTGTAAATTTATCCCTAAAATCTTTGCCCAATAACTTAATGCATAAATATTTCCTCGATCTCCATAAGTACTCATAAATTCTGGATAAAACCAACCTAAATAAATTTTCATAAAAATTTCCTACCAACTAATATCCGCCGTAATTCTAACATTGCCGAATAATTGGGAAACACAAATATTTCATCATTTTCTTTAGTTTCTTTTAAAATCTTTTTTAATGTTTGCTTTAAATCGGCAATTGGAATAATATTCTTTTTTAATGGGAATGGGGTTTCTTCGTATTTTAAGCGAACTGCCATGTCAAATGCCCGATCACCAGACACAAAAATTTTTTTGACCACAACAAAAATCTTTTTAAAATCAACATCCCAAATCCATGAAATATCACGACCATCAGGAATTTTATTATTTAAAATAATCCAAAAAATATTTTTTTTATTTTTAATAAAAGACAATGACGCATCAATTGATTGATTAAAACCGGTAGGATTTTTCGACAAAAGTAGATAAAAACACCGATTTTGGTAAATAATTCTTTCTTGTCTTCCAAATGCCGGTGAAAAGTCTTTCAACAATTTTATCATTTCCTTCGCATCAAGATTAAAACCCTTTATCAAAAGAAGTAGGGCTGCCGCTAAATTGTATCGATTATAAATACCCGCAAGCGGCAAACAAACATCTTTTAACGGAAAAGTAAAAACGCCTTTCTGTGAAAAACCACATTTTTGACAAAAAAAACTTCCAAGATGAGAGTAAGAGACCTTTTTATAAAACAAAAGAGCATAACAAACTGGGCAATAATTAAAATCCACATCAAATGAAAGACTTTTCTTTGGCATTTCTTCTTTTTTTAAACCAAAATAAAAAACAGGAAAGCTAATATTTTTTCCTAAGTAGTAAAGATTTGGATCGTCGCCATTTAAAAAAACTAAAGTTTTTGGCGAAAGTTGCTTTAATGCGTAAAACCAACGTAAAGCAATCGTATTTACTTCACCATAACGATCAAGTTGATCACGAAAAAGATTTAAAATAACAACCATCTCTGGCAAAAATTCATTGATAATCAAAGAAATATTAAACTCATCAACTTCAAAAATTGCTACTTTTTTTTTAATTTTCCCAAAAAAATTGGCGTTTTTTATCAAACAAGAAGCAATACCGTTTAAAAGATTAGCCCCTTCTTCGTTGGTAAAAACTTGATATCCTTTTTTTTCTAAAAGATATTTTATAAGAGCAACCGTGGTAGTTTTTCCATTCGTTCCTGTAACTATAATTTTTTTGAGATGATAATTTTTTTTAAAAAATTTTTTTAAAAAGTTTTTATCAAATAATAAGGCTAAATGACCAGGCCAGGTTGAGCCGGTACCAATTTTAAAAATTTGGCTTAAAAAAACAATTAATTTTCCAAGAATAATCGATAAGTAAAAAACCATAAAATTACATCATTTTTTCCAACATTTTTATCCTTTCCTCAACAGGTGGGTGAGTGTTAAATAAATTAGTTAACCAAGAAGAAAAATTTTTTGATGAAAAAGGATTAACAATAAAAAGATGAGCGGTGTTTATTGTAGCGTAACGCATTGGCAAATGATATGAAGAAATTTTTCTTAAAGCATCTATTAACCCTTTTGGATTTCGAGTAAGCAAAACTGCTGAAGCATCAGCCAAAAACTCGCGTCGCCTTGAAATTGCTAGTTGAATTAAAGTAGCAACCAAAGGCGCCAAAATTAAAGCTAAAATAAATAAAAAAACAAAAAGGGGACTCTCATTTTTTTTATCGTTTTCATCCACTCCTTGCCACCAAAAATTTCTAAAAATTAAATCAGAAACTAAGGAAATCGTTCCTACTAAAACTGAAACGATACTTGCCAAAAGGGTATCATAGTTTTTAATATGAGAAAGTTCATGAGCGATCACTCCTTCTAGATCACTTCGATCCAAAATTCTCAAAAGCCCTGTTGTTACGCAAACAACGGCGTTTTTTGGATTTCTTCCAGTGGCAAAAGCATTAGGTGAAGGATCATCAATCACATAAATTTTTGGCATTGGCATTCCCGAAGCTAAGGTTAAATTTTCTGTTACCGTATAAAGATCGAAATATTTTTTTTTCTCTGCTTTTCTTGCACCAGTCATAAAAAGGATGATTTTATCAGAATAAAAATAAGCAATAAAAGAAGAAAAAAGCGAAAAAATCAACCCCAAAAACAAAAATTGGTTAGCCGATTGAGTATAGTATCCCACTAAATAAAAAAAACCACTAAATAAACCAATAAATAGCACGATAATGAAAAAAGTCCTTTTTTTATTAGCGGAAATCAACGAATAAGGAGTCACCATAAACACCTAACAACTAACTTCTAACACCCAACATCTAACATTTATAATATATAGCCACCTCTGACACGGTAAAAAGTGAAACATTAAACATTAAACGGAAAAACGTTAATATCCGCATAATCCGTATTATTCACATATTCATTGGCATCATTCGTATTTTTTTTATTTTTTTACTAATAATTAATAACAAATAACGAATAATGTTTAATGTTAAACGTTTAATTTTTTTTAACTCTTAAAATTAACTCTTACTGAAGTTCTTTCTTCCTCTTTTGCTTCAAAAAACTCTTCTTCCTTAAAACCAAACATGTTGGCGATAATATTTGAAGGAAAAGTCTTAACTTTAGTGTTGTATTCTAAAACATTGCTGTTATAAAATTGCCTAGAATAAGCAATTTTATCTTCAGTATCTTCGAGTTGTCTTTGTAACTCCTGAAAATTTTGACTGGCTTGAAGCTGAGGATAGTTTTCTGCCACCGCAAAAAGTGATTTTAAAGCGCCAGTCAAAACATTATCTGCTTGAGCTTTTTCTTTTGGCGTTTCGGCATTCATTAAGGCAGTTCTAGCTTTGGTAACATTTTCAAAAACTTCTTTTTCATGTTTTGCATACCCTTTAACCGTTTCCACTAAATTAGGAATCAAATCAGCTCGTCTTTTCAATTGAACATCTATTCCAGAAAAAGCCTCTTTGATTCTTGTTTTTAAAATTACCAAAGCATTATAAGTACCAACAAAATATAAAAATAACAAAACAATTACTCCCCCAGCAATAAGTAAAGTATTCATATTATTTAAAAATTTAACTTATAAAGTTTAACGCTATACGTTATCCTGTCTATTTGCTGCGGGGCCAACGGGACTTGAACCCGCAACCTCTTCCGTGACAGGGAAGCGCTCTGACCAAATTGAGCTATGACCCCATTTTTTAAAATTATAGCATAAATTTAATTGCAAGAGTTAATTTTTCTAATTTCTTAAAAGTTAATATAAAAGCTAATATAAAATTATTTTACATTATAAAATCACTTAAGCTAACATTAAAACTTCAAAATCAATAACAATTGCTTTTTATAAAAAAATATCCTATAATATCACGTATGACTGAATCACTAAGACCTTCGCAACCAATAGAAATTTTACTACCATTACCGACTTTTTCTTATGATAGGATGGTTGAAATGGAATTAAACACAAGACGGCAATTGCTTAAAGACTATGGAATTTTCTTAAGTGCTGAAGCAAAACCATTTTATATCGCAGTTGATAGAAGATGGAATATATTAGTAGCTTATAACCCAGACGAAAATTTTCTCGTTTTTGCCTCACCAAAACAAAATGGTCAACCAACTGCCGATTTTTTAATGATGTCAACAAAGGGATATGGATTTGTTGGCGATGGTGTTTCTTCTGTTTTTCCTCCGCCACCAGAAATATATGGAAAAATAAAAAATCTTGGTGTTCCCCCAGAAAGACCTGATAGTTTTTTCCAACTACTATTTCAAAGAAAGGTATTTCAACTAATAGATCCAAGTCCCGGCGATATTATAAAATGGATTAATAAAGCAATAAAAGACTTTTATGGTCAGTCAAATATATCATTGTTTGAAAAATATCTTCTTAATTTACCACACCTAGTTGGTACAGCCTTTTGTTACACTCCTTATTTAAGAACAAATGAGGGTGCTATAGTGGGAACAAATGAAAGCGGAAAGTTTGCCTTTGAAATGATTGGTGATGGGGTTGTTATAGTAGAAGGACATAATAAAAGTCTAGCCTTATTTCAAAGTAAAGAAAACACTCCTTTTGATCAAGAAACTCTTCAACTATTAGAAAATTTATTACAACAATACCCAAATTTAACTCTTGATGAAGTACGACAATTACCAGATTTTACAACACATTTACAGGAATCTTATAGAAGAAAATTAAATCAAGTCGGTGGTGTTAGAGCTATTAACGGAATTTCGCCTTTTTTTCATCCGCTCTCTGTTAGTATTGGCATCGATCAAGTAGCACAGGTTTTAATTTCTACTGATGGTGTTTTTTTAGGTTGCGATCCATTATCTATTTACCAAGGAATTTTTTCCGGTATTAACTTTAATAATGACGGTAGTGCGATCGTAAGCGAAATATTAAGAAGATTGATTGAAATCAAACAAGAACAAATCAATCGCTACTCAGCCCAAAACCAAACACGTCGAGTCATTCAGGAAAAACCAACAGATGATTGGTGTGGTCTTTTAATACGCTTTCCCACCCTACCAATATGTGACACTCATTTATATTTAGATGAAATTTTAAAAAAGTCATCTACAAACGTTTATGGGTGGGTTTAGTTAATGTAAAAAAATATCATTTATATATAAATTTGTTTTTTGTTTTTTTATAAAATTATTTATACTTATACTAAAATAAAAAATAAGAAAAAACAACTTAATTTAAAAAAATTGCGGGTGTAGTTGATCGGCTCAACGCTACCTTCCCAAGGTAGAAAGGGCGGTTCGACTCCGCTCACCCGCTCAAAATTTTTGCTGGAATAGCTCAATGGTAGAGCAGCGGTTTCGTAAACCGCAGGTTTCGGGTTCGAGCCCCGATTCCAGCTCAATTTTTCTATGAAAGACTTTCAAAAAAAAATCTTTTTTACCTTTTTTTTAGTCTTTTTTATTTTTTACTTTTTTTTTACCTTTGGTTTCAAACTTATTTTTGGTCTTTCGTCATTTATCGCCAATCTTAAAACAAAGCCAACACCCATCCAAGAATCAAAGGAAGAAAATTTTATCGGCGATATTACTATCGACAACCTTCCCCAAGCTACTAATAGTGCATTTTTTTTAGTTGAGGGAAGTGTTTTAAACTTTAATGAAATTATCTTTTTTCTCAATGATAAAAAAATAAAAAAAATTGATTTAAAAGAAGAAACAGATTTTTCAGAAGAAATTGGTAAACTTCATGAAGGAAAAAATTTATTCTACGCTATTGCCAAAAACAAAGACTATTCAAAAAAAACTCCAGTATATGAAATTTTATACAAACCAAATAAACCAAAACTTGAAATTAGTCAACCAAAAGATGAAGAAAAGTTTTCAACCCAAGAGATAATCATTAAAGGCACAACCGATAAAGAAACTTTTATTAAAATCAATGACGTACCGGTAATTGTTGATGCTTTAGGAAATTTTCAATTTACAATTGTCCTTAAAAACGAAGGCGAAAACATCATCCAAATTACGGCTGAAGATATTGCTGGTAACATCGAAACTAAACAAATTAAAGTCTTTTATCAAAAATAACTTTAGTCATCCCTAAAATAAAAACAATAAACGGATGAAGCAGTAAATTATCGGCAAAAGAGGCAATTCCTATAAAAATAACTAAATAAAAAATATGCTGATTACTTTTTAGCAATTCTAACAATCCTTTTCCCAAAAAAAATAAACCAAATATTCCAGAGGAAACAAAAATTGTTACATAAGTTGATTGAAAAGAAGTTGCCCCATGGTAAATATTAAAATCACTCCTCCAAATTAAATTTTCTCTTTGCCGAAAAAATCTTATCCGATTGTAACCAATTCCAAATAAAGGATTCTTAAACCCCATTTTAATTCCTAAAATATTTTCTTTTATTCTTGACTCAATCGAAAAAAAGCGATTAAGATTGACGCCGATACCACTTTTTTGTGGAAATAAGATTAATAGAAAAACAAAAGTGGTCAAAATTAGAAAAAATTTTTTAACTGATGATTTTTTTAAAAAAAATAAAAATAAAGCGATAAAAAATGAAAAAATCGCAAAACGACTATAAGTAAAATATAACAAAATAAAAAAGAATGGCAAAAAACAAAAAAACTTATATTTTTCATAATTTAACCAAAAAAGAAAAAGCAGTCCATAAACTGATGCAGCAAGTGAGGTATCAAAAAAAAGTCCAAATACTCGATTTTGATGCTCATCCCAACCTAAATAGATTAAATTTCTTAAACTTGGATAAAAAAATAACTGAATAAAAGAAGAAACAATTGTCAAAAAACTAAAAACTAAAAACCCAACACTTAAGTTGTTTTTTGACTTTTTTTGACAAAAAAAATAAAAATAAACAAAAAAAGTAAAGTAAAAAAATAATCGAAAAAGATATAAAAAAGAAATTATGTTTTCAAAAATAGAATATTTAAAAAAACTTAGAAAAAAAGAAAAAAGTAAATACCCAAAACCCCAAAAAATCCATTGTTTTTTTTTAAATAATTTTTTAAATGGAGCAAATTTTAACTTTAAAAAATAAAACAATAGTAAAATAGCCATTACCAATTCATAAAGATAAAAATTTACTTGCTGATTAAAAAACGAAATCCTTCCAATCTGCCCTAAAGAAAAAAGAAAAAAAAGTAAGAAAATAACCATCTTAAATTAAGTTTCAAAAATTTTAATAAAATTTTAAATTGTTATTTTTAGATTTTAATTTTGAATTTATTTTTAATATACAATTTTCCCCTCACCAAAAATGAATGAAAACTCATCATAAAAGCATAAACAAAACCAGAAGGCCCATCTAAAAATCCAAGATAAATAAAGTAATTTAAGATAAATTTAAAAAAAGGATAAAAAATGATCTCTAAAATATTAGTCTTTTTTCCTTGTTGAAAAAGTTCATCAGCTTTTAAAGAACTATAAAAATTAATTTCTTTTAAAAAATCTTTAACTTTCGGGTGAGGATAATGATTAATAAAATTTTTAAGGGTTTTAATTTCAAATTTCAAATTTCGAATTTCGAATTTTTCATGAACCTTTCCGTGCCATTTTCCAGTATTTTTTTTTACCAATCTTATTAATCCTTTTTCTCTTACTTTCAAAACTTCACCAAATCGCACTTCTCTTCCCCAAAAATAATCACGTCGTTTAATGTAGAAACCAACTAAATCTTCTCGTTCTAAAGTTACATATCTTACTACTTCTTTAATCTCTTCTTTTAACTCTTTCGACACCTCTTCATCCGCATCCAGAAACAACACCCACTCCTCGCTTGCTTTTTCCATCCCAAAGTTTCTTTGGGCGGCAAAATCTCCATTTAAATTTCTTTGAAAAATTTTGAATTTTAATTTGCTATTTTCCTTTTTCATTTTTGATATTTTATTTAAAGTATCATCATTTGAATAATCATCCACAACTACAATTTCATCAACAAAATCCAAAGACCGCAAACACCGCTCAATATTTTTTTCTTCGTTTTTTGTTAAAACAACAGCGGATAACATATTTTTAATCTAATACAATTTTACCAACTTCTTCACATATCTTTTCCAAGAGAACTTCTGTCTTAATTTATTGATTAATCGAATCGTTGGTTTTTTTGGTAACTTCTTCATTAACTTTAAAAATTCTTCGGCATTTTTTGCTATATTAACATAATCTCTCAATTCTGGAATAATTGCCGATTCTAACCCAACAACTGGACATCCAAGCGACAATGCCTCCAAAACCGGCAGATTAAAACTTTCATAAAAAGATGCCGTTAAAAGAGCAAAAGCATTTCGATAAAGTTCAATTATTTTTTTTCGATTTATATTTCTTACATTTATCAATTTAAAATCAGGATATCTTTTTTTAAACTCCAAAAAAATCTCTTTAACAAAAGAAAAATTTTTAATCGGTTGATTACCAGAAACTACTAAAAAAAACTTTTTTTTTATTTTTTTAGGTTTTTCTTTTAAACAATCAAAAGGGACACCAAAAGGTAAAACATAAATTTTATCCTTAATTTTTGGAAAAATTTGTAAAAACTCATCTCTGACTTTTTCTGAACTAACAACAATTTTTTCGGCCCGTCTTACCATTTCTTTTAACTGATTATTTAATCGATTAAAAACATTTTTTGGATAATACTTTCGAAAGAAATAAAATGAAAACCCGTGAGAAAAAACAATGGCTTTTTTGTGAAAATACAAAGGTAACGCTTGATTCAAGGCCAAAAAAACATCAGGTTTTAATTGCCATTCTTTTAAACTTACAGCTAGCCTCATCCAAAAAATCTTTGGCCAAACTGTTTTAAAATCATAAAAAAAATACTGATTGTTTTTATCATATTTCAAAAGCGCTTCTTTTAAATTTAAGCTAAAAATTTTTGTCCCAAAAAAACCTTTGCCGGAAATTGCTCCCAAATCAACTGAAATTTTCATATTGCTTAATTATTTAAAATTTGTGTTATTTATCATCAACTTCCTATTTCATTGTTATTCCTGACTCAAGCCAAGAATCCATTATCCTTGTCCTTCTTGGTTTAATCAGGAATCTATATAATTTTTAACCTTATTTTAACTGAGATATGATTATATAAATTCCCGCCTTTGCGGGAATGACAATTATTAACTAATTGCCCCATGACTTAACATAACCTTATTTCGCACCCTCTGATAAAAATAAAAACACATCAAAAGATTAATTACTTCTCCAATTAAGCTAATATAAGCGGAAGCAAAATAACTATATTTTGGAATAAAAATAAAGTTTAAGAAAAAATTAAAAAATAGTTGAAAAATCATCAATCCTAAAACATAATGTATTTTTTTAATAGTGTAAAACAAATTAAAAAAAATTGAAGTTAGTAAAATCAAAGGTAGGGAAAAAATAATAATCTTTAAAATCGGGATCGCCAAAAAGTATTTATTTTTAAAAATTAAACTCAAAAAAATCGGCGAGAAAAGATAAAAAGCAAAGCTAATTAAAAAACCAATAATTGATAAAAAAATAAAGTCTTTTTTAATCTTTAACTTTATTAAATCAAACTGCTTGTTTTTATAAAAATTAACAAACATCGGCAAAGCCGAAAGATTATAGGCAGTAACTATAAACATCAATGCCTCCAAAAATTTATACGCTGCGGAATAAATCCCCACCGCCTCTTCCCCTTTTAAAAAATTTAAAAGAAAAATATCAACTCGACTATACCAACGAGCAAAAATTGAAATAAGTAAATAAATAAAAGAGTAAGATATAATTTTATTAAACTTTGCCAAATTAAATTTTATAATTAGTTTTCTTTCTCGTTTTTTTAATAACGAAAAACACCACCACCCATAAACCGTATAAAAACTACTAATTACCAAAAAAACAAGGATAATATTTTTAAATAAAAAAGAAATAAAGATAATAGAAAAGGTGATTATTAGTTGAAAAACAAAACTAATAAAAGATATCTGATAAACTTTTTCTTGATTAGTCAAACGAATCAAAAGACTACCAAAAAAACCCGCTTGAAAAACCACTACCGAAACTAAAAACACTGTAATTTTTACCGTTAATGAATAAGGGATAATTAAAGCGCTAAAAAAGGAAAGAATAAAAACTAAAATCGAAAGATAAAATCGAAGACTAAAAATATCAGAAAAATTAACTTTTTTTTCTTGCGGTAAATTAATAATTCCAAAATTGGTTGTACCAAAATCAATAAGGGGCAAAAACATTCCAAGATGTGCCCAAGATAAAGAATAAATTCCAAAAATATTTGGCGGAAAAATGCGGATTAAAACAATAAACTGAATAAAGGAAAGAAATTTACTTAAAAGAGAGAAAAAATTATAAGAAAAAAAGTTCAGATAAAAACTGCGTTTTTTTATTTCTTCAACCACTGTCTTTGGTGCTCGAAAAAGTTCGTAAATTTTTTGATAAATATTTCCATAACGCCATAAAAATCGAAGATGATTTAAAAATAAATATTTATTTTTTTGCGGGTTTTTTTTTGAAGTTTCAAAATGTTCGTATTGATATTTGGTATCTGCCCCAACACAAAAACCAGCCATTTTTGCCCGATAACAAAAGTCAACATCCTCATAATACATAAAATATTGCTCATCAAAAAAACCGATTTTATCAATGACTTTCCTTTTTATAAACATTAAAGAACCAGAAACAAAATCGGTTTTAAAAAATCTTTGCCTTGGTTTTTCATCAGTTAAGCCGGCGGTTAATCTTTTTTTATCCAAAATGCCCCCATAATAAACTTTTTTATCCTGCTTCATCGCTAAACCCCAGATATCAAAATAATATCCGGCATCAAAAATTTTTTTTGTTAATTTTTTCAACGAAATATCGGGATTGGCAACTACAAATAAATTACAATTATCTTTGATTGCTTTTTTTATTCCGATATTAACTGCCGCCGCATATCCGCGATTGTTTTTTGTATTATCAATAAAGTAGATTTTATAACCCTCTATTCCCAACTCACCCATTTCCTTTTTTAATCTTTCAACTTCTTCTTTTGGTGTTTTATATAAAACAAATATAAATCCAGTTTTTAATTTTCCATTGTTATTTTTCACTTTTATTTTTTAATTTTTAATTTGATTTTAATATTTATTTAAAATCTGATAAATTTATCTACCAAATCATATATATTATTTTCTTACTCGCGGATAACCATCACCCCCTAACCGCCTACTATATTGTTCACAGGGTTGACCATGAAATTGCCATAACAAACAGCCAGCAAATAATCTTCCCGGAAAATTAGATAAAAAAGTAACACCATATCTTATAACTTGTTCTTGATGGGAGCGCACTTCAACTATTTTGCCATTAAATTTATGTCTTACTATATAAAGACCATTTGGTAAACGAATTATTTCTAGTCCTAAAGAGCCATTTGCGGATAAATAATCAGGGTAAGTAGCCCATTTCGGCTGATTTTTACCCGCGTTTAAAATTTGATGAATATCATTAATAGATAATATTTGCGATTCTTCCAAACTTTGACAAATTTCACTCATAAAAATTTAGATTAACTCAAAATTTAAAAAAACGTTTAATTTTCAAAAACAATAAAACCCAATAACTTAAAAACTCCATATAGGAAAATCCTAAATCCAAAGGGATTCGAAATAAACCGTCTTTATAACCTTTATCTTTTATAAACCGTGCATAAAACATATGAAGAGGATATAAAAACAATTTTTTCAATGTTATTTTTTCATTTTTTTTAAATTTCTTTTTAGCTTCCTCAATTGCATAATAAGTAAATTTTTTATAAGTTTGCCAAAGACTTTGATATGAATGATGAATAATTTTGCCTCTTAAAACACCAACTTTTTTTGATTTTAAAAGATATTTTTGATGGGTTTTTTCTGGGGTAATTTTTATTTTATTTTTTTTAAAAAAACATAATTTTTTATAATTTTCTCCACCAAAATTAACTGGTTTTCCTAAAAAATGATTTTGAAATGGTATTAAATAGCCATCGTGTCTTTCTAAGTCTTTTTTATTTAATAAAAGCTCTTTTATCTCATCATAAAGTTCTTTTGATAAATACTCATCGCTATCCAAAATTAAAACCCAGTTTGTCTTAACGTTTTTTAATCCTTTTTGATATTGACGACCTAAATTTTTACCTTTATAGGGAATAATTTTTACCTTATATTTTTTACAAATTTCGATTGTTTTATCAGTTGAACCGTTATCAACAATAATAATTTCATCAACCAAACCCACAACCGATTTTAAAGTTTTTTCGATTGTTTTTTCACTGTTTAAAGTAGCAGTAAGAAGTGTTAAGTTAAGTTTCATTGATAAAATTATACTAAAAATATTAAAATCACTCTTTTTAATTATCGATTAAAATCTCTTTATAACAACCTAAATCTTTATTTTTGTTGACAATCGACTATAGATTTTGAAAAAAATTTTTGATAAAAAATTTAAGTGATAAAGGTTTTTATTATTGCAATATTCTTTCGAGTAGCTACTATATTTTTCAGTCAAAACATTTCTAATTTTGACCTAGTTTCGTATAAAAAAATTGGCGAATTGACTCTTAAACATATAAATATTTACCCACAAATCGCCAAAATTCATCATCCTTATTTTCCTTTTTATCTTTATTTAGAAACATTGGCGGTATTTTTAAATAATCGATTTGGGATCAATTATGTATTTTTTTTAAAGTTTATTAATTTGATTTTTGATTTGGGGATTATTTATCTAATCTATCTTTTATCAAATAAAAAATTAAAATCAGCTCTTCTTTACTCATTAAATCCAATTTCAATATTAATTTTCTTCTTTCACGGTCAATTTGATGTTATTCCTTTATTTTTTATATTATTATCCATTTATTTTTTAAAACAAAAAAAAGAATTGCTTTCGATTTTTTCTTATTCTTTTGCTATTTTGACTAAAACTTGGCCAATATTATTTATAGCACCATTATTAAAAAAAATAAAAAATAAATCGACTGTCTTACTATTACCCTTTTTTCCTTTAAAATCAATTATCCTTTACAATTTATTAACTAATAGTAACTATTTAGAAATAATAAGAATCCCATTCACTTATCGTAGTCTTTTTAGTTTTTGGGGTCTGGGAAAATTTATCCATTTTATCTTTTTTCCCAAACAACCTCAACCGCCTATTTATCTTCAAAAAATTTTTTTGGCTATTTTTTTAATTTCTTTTTTTACTTACTCAGTAAAAATTGATCACAAAAACTTAATTATCTATTTTTTTAATCTTTTTCTTTTTTTTTATATCTTTACGGTTGGCTTTGCGATTCAATATTTTTCTTGGTTTATCCCTATCTTATTTTTAGTTAAACCAAAACATTGGTGTTTTCTTTATTTGATATCTTTTCTTACTGTTATTTTTAATTACTTAAGTTGGGTATATAAATTTATCCCAAACTTTATTATTATCAACTTAATTTTCCTTAATTGGCTTTCTTTTATTTTTTTTATGATATATTGGGGAAAAAATGGCTTTAAAACAAAATAAAAAAACTTTTTTGTTGTTTATACGCTATTGAAAACTTCCAAAAAAAAATTTTAGATTTTTTTAGAATGATAAAAAAACTTTTTTGTTTTTTATCATTATTTACTTTATTTTTTCTTTTTATAACAAAAAAAGCTCTTGCTTTTGATAATTTTGTCAAATACGAAAAAAATCCCCTTAATTTTGATACAAGCATCATTCAAGACAATAACCGCCTGGCGCCGTTTGTTCTTTTTGAAAATGGACAATATAAAATGTGGTATAGTAGTATTGAAAATGGAAAAATTGGCTATGCTACTTCTCAAAACGGTATCAATTGGAAAATTGAAAAATTAATCGATATTTTAAATAACTCCCCTGAAGAAAATCCCAGTTTAATTAAAACTGCTGATAATAAATACCGTTTATTTTTTACTGGAATAGTAAATAACTCTTTGCATATTTATCAAACAATATTAAAAAATGAATATGAATTAGATAGTTACGAATCAACGAAATTAGTTTTATCACCATTACCTAATTCTAATTGGGAAAAAAACTCAGTCGCTGATCCATATATTTTTTCAAAAAATAATAAGCTTTATCTTTTTTATACCGCCCATAGTGATATCTGGCGATTAGGATTAGCAATTTCTGAAGATAATGGTAATACATGGATTCGATGCTCAAATCCAATTTTTTATTCAATTGCTGCCGCAGGTCCTTTGGTATTTGAAAATGAAAATAAAATTTATTTAATTTATCACGATCCATTTGGATATGGATTTTTCATATCTGAAACAACTGGAGAAATATCGTGTAATAGTTTTTGGAGTAATCCTATCCTTATTTTAGAAAAAGAAAAACCATATGATAACCGCCATCTTACTAGTCCCTCGCTAATAAAAATGGGGAATAATTTTTTACTTTACTACTCAGGATTAGGAGATGATTTAAAATGGAATATCAACCTTGCTTCTACTCAACCAATAAAAACTTTTTCTCCATTAATCATTCTTCCTGGCCTTATGGGATCATGGAATGGAAAAGCAATCATTCATAATCAAGAAGTTTCAATTTTTGACTGGAAAATTCCCTCATTTGTTAAAGAATACACCGGAATTATTAATTCTTTAAAAAATTTAGGCTATCAAGAAAATCAAGACTTTTTTGTTTTCCCATATGACTGGCGAAAACCATTAGAACAAACAAGCAACGATTTAAATAATTTTTTACAACAAAAAATTTGGCAACAAGATCCTAATCTAAAAGTAAACTTAGTCGGTCATTCTTTAGGTGGATTGGTTGCTCGAATTTTTGCCCAAAAAAACAAAGATAAAGTCAATCAAATAATCTCAGTTGGTAGCCCCCATCAAGGCGCTGTTCAAGTCTATAAACCATTGGCTGCCGGTGAAATTGACAGGGAAAATACTCTTTTATGGCTAGCTCAAAAACTGATTTTAATTTTAAACAAAAGCACTCTTGAACCGGATCGAGAAACGATAAAAAAACGATTTCCAGTAGCACAAGATCTTTTTCCAACTTTTAACTTTTTGAAAGATAAAAACGGACAAGAAATTCCCACCGATAATCTTTCAATTAAAAACAATACACTTCTAACCTATAATCTTACTTTTTCTCAAATTTTTGATATCTTTACCGCAATTTATGGGGAAAAAGGTACGCAAACACCAGCCGGTTATGTAATTAAACCACCAAATGCTTTAGATCAACTTTTAGGCAACTATACTGATGGTAAACCAATTGATATTTGGTATGAAAAAGGTGACTACACTGTCCTTTCCAAAAGCGCCAATCAAGATAACGATAGTCAAATACTTAACTTTGATCATGGAGAAATTATCACTGAAAAAGAATCAATAAAAAAAATTTTTAATATTTTAAATATTGATTATGAAGATAATAAAATTCAATCTGGTCAAAAAACAAAAATCTCACCCTCTTTAATTTTTCTTATTAAATCACCAGCTAAAATGAAAGTGATTTTTAATGAACAAATATTTGAAGAAGATGATGGAATAATTTTTATCTCCGACGCTTCTGACGGTGTGTATCAACTCCAAATTCAAGGTATTAATTTAGGAAAATACACTGTTTTTATTGGCCAAATTACCCAAAATAATGATATTTGGGAAAAGATCGAAGGTGAAATTAACCAAGATCCGCCAACCTCTCAGATCGATAGTTATCTTGTTAATTTTAACACTCAAAATGCCAATCCAATTTTTCCTACCCCCACTCCAACAACCATTCTATCACCAAAAACAACTCCTACACCAACTAGTACTCCCTTACCAATTTTGACCCCTCAATCTTCACCTACCCCAACTCAGTCACTAAAAACATTATCAACCCCCACCCCCACTCAGACATCAGATAATAACTTAACTTCCACAACAATTAATAATACTTTAGACAATCAATCAAATTCTTTTAATAATAATTCATCTCGTCTTTCATATCTTTCGCCGACCCCAATTTTATTCTCTTCGACTAAAAATAACTCACAAAAGGGAGAAATTTTAGGTGAAAAAACTCAAATTAATAACCAAAATAAAAATCAATCATTATCTAAAAAAAATAATTATTCTTTGATAGAAGCTGTTGCCGCCGTCTTAATCCCGCTATTTTCTTTTGGCGCCTTAATTATTAAAAATAATATTCTCAAAAATAAAAACAATCTTTTATGAAGAAAAAATACGACAGAAAAATAAATCTCAATTTTAAAGCTTATTAAAAATCATTAGTCAATTTAAACAATTACTTAAATTTCTAAAAAATAATTTTTTTACTCCCGACAACAATCGATGGCTTTTTTTACCAACTCGCCTAATTTTTCAAAAATTGACACTGATTTTTTTACTTTTGGCTTTTTATCTTCAGTTAAAAACTCAATTTTTTCCAAATCTTCTTTTTTAACATCGGAAACACCAACTACCCCTAAATTCAATCCCCAAAACAAAGAATATAAATGATAAGATTTTTTGAATAAATCCGAAGCATTTTTTTTGTCTCCTTTAGTCAAATACTTTGTTCCCACCTCCATTAGTCTCATTGATGCAGCCAAAAGATGCTTTGATATACACCAAATTTCACCTTCGTAATCTTTAATAATCCTTTTCAAAAGCGATTTTCTCACCTCCCGCACTTCATTTAATAAATTCAAATATTTATCATTACCAGTTTTGTTGTAAGTAAAAAAAAGATGCTCTTCAATTGAGATCAAATTCATTATCCCAATTGATAAATCTTCATCCGATGATAAATCTAATTTTTCTCCTTTTTCTAATTTTTTAACTTTTTGTAAAAAAGAGTTGATGTTCAAATTTTTCATATTTTTTAATTTTTGAGGATTTTTTGAGGATTATCCTCTTAGAGGATAATCCTCTTTTAACTTATAAACCGCAATTCCAAAAATAATTTTATCAACTCCCAAAAAAGTATTTGAAGGATGACCAATCATCTTCCCCCAATACAAAAACGGAATAGTTAAAAGATAAAACAAAATCAAAGATAAAATCTCTCTT
>Ga0197142_1000256_pt1 | contig 48792 bp, 40 predicted proteins | sample GBS60_MetaG_FD_148614 | JGI IMG/M metagenome (GOLD analysis project Ga0197142, IMG submission 148614) | Sediment microbial communities from Great Boiling Springs, Gerlach, Nevada, United States - GBS 60_MetaG | ecosystem: Environmental > Aquatic > Thermal springs > Hot (42-90C) > Sediment... | reverse complement strand
GAAACCTTGCTCGACACGCTTGGCAACTTAACTTTGACAGGATATAATCCTGAACTGTCTAATTTAGATTTTGAGAAGAAAAAGTTGCGGTATAGAGATAGTCATCTTGAACTTAATACCTATTTTTCGGAAATAGAGACTTGGCGTGAAGCAGATATTCAGTTGCGCGCACAGGAATTAGCAAAGCAGTGCTTAAAAATTTGGTCCTACTTTGGAAAAGATAACATTGTTCAGCAGCCAGAAGTCCAACCCGAGCAAGGATATACTTTTGAGACGATGCATAATGGCGATTATTTGCAAGGTGAGGTTCTCGAACTTTTTGAAGATTTTCAAGATAACATCTTAAAACTTGGTAACGTCAGAGAAGAGATTTTGAAGCAATGTATTGTATATCGTGTAGGAAATAAGACCTTTGTCTCCGTTGTACCGCTTCGGTCAGGCTTAAAATTATACTTGAATTTACCTTTTAGCGAAGTGCGTCATGAAGGAGCATTTTGTCGAGATGTGAGCAACAAAGGGCATTGGGGCGTAGGTGATGTAGAAGTGAAAGTGAGAAACCTGTCAGATATTGGGCGCGTGATGCCGTTAGTAAAGAAAGCCTACGATTATCAACAACAGATGGGATAAGGTTTCACAACATTTTCCACTTTGCCCTATTCCCGACCAAAGAACGCCGTATTCTCATCTCGACTATGCCTTCTTCTTACCCTTACAATAAGGCTTTTTAACGGCAAGAATAACGCATTCTAACTGTTAGAATAAGGCTTTCTTGTCGTTAAAATCAAGCATTCGGATTGTTTGCAGTCAAGTTGAGTGGTGCAAGTTTCTGCCAACTTTGTTTTGGTTATGGTTAGGGCTGGGGAGGTTAGAGAGTTGATTCTTTTTCGTGGCTTAGTGGAGGTTGAGGGTGCGGTGTGGTTTAGGGTTGTGCCATATGTTTCGGTCGGGTATCTAAGTAGTGTTGGAGCAGGAGGGCGGCGGCGACTTTGTCGAGTCGCCCTTTTTGATTGCGTTCTTTTTTTCGGACGCCACTTGCCATCAAGGTCTTCATGGCGGCTTTTGAAGAGCCGAACTCACTGACTTTTTCAATGGGGAGATGCGGGAATTTGGCCTGAAGGCGTGCGGCGAATTCGGCGACGACTTTGGTCATTCGGTTTGGCGAACCATCACGGTTGGTTGGATTGCCCAACAGGATTTTCTCAATGCCATCTTCTTTTTCTATTGCGGCAAGTTGCTTGTAGAGTTCATGCTCGGAAAATGTGCCCACGCTTTGGGCAAAGAGATGAAGCAAGTCGCTTTTTGCCAGTCCGATGCGTTTTGTTCCGTAGTCTAATGCAATGATGCGTTTGTAGCGTGTGGTCATGGGTTTTTTGAGACACTATGGCCGAGCAGGACTCTTTTGATTTGTTTACTGGGTCGGAAGTGCATTTTTCGTCGTCTGCCTGTGTAGTCAATGCGTTCCAGCGTGCGTGGGTCTCGGACAATTGCACGTTCTTTCATGAACTTGACTTCGAAAACGCCCAGTCCGCGCAGTTCAATGCGCAGTTCAGGGTCTGCGCTCTTAATCAGGCTGGCCAGCCCATCAATTGTGGCATCGACATAATCCGCCACAGCACTTGGCTTTGTGTTGAAATGCTTGGCTACAATGTTGTAAAGGTCGATGCGCGTTAAGGTTTTTGCAATCTTGCGTGTGTTGGCTCGTTTGGGTGATTTGGGTTCCTCGTCTAACATGTGTGCTTTGCTTTGGTGTTTGAGGTAAAGAACACAACCCTGTCAGGTCTCTATGCGCTCGCCGATAAGTGTAGCGGCAGTTGCACCGGTGATGCGCACCTTTACGAAATCTCCTACTTTTTCTTTTCCTGTTTTGGGAAACACAGCCACGCGATTATTATCGGCTCTGCCCATCCACATTTCAGACGAGCGTTTGCTATCGCCCTCGATTAAAATCTCATACACTTTTCCGATAGCTTCTGCGTAGCGCTCTTCGGCGATGCGTTTTGTGAGTGAAATGATTTCTTGAAGGCGACGCTGTTTCGTGGCTTCATCGACATCATCTTTAAGTTTTTTTGCGGCTGGCGTATTGGGTCTTTCAGAGTACATGAAGGTAAAGACATAGTCGTAGCGCACGGTTTCAAGCAAGGAGAGCGTTTGTTTGTGGTCATCTTCGGTCTCGGTGCAAAAGCCTGCGATGATGTCGGTTGAAAGCGAACACTCTGGAATTTTAGATTGAATCATTTCAATTTTTTTCAGGTAGTCTTCGCGCGTGTGATTGCGGTTCATCAGTTTCAAAATCCGTGTAGAGCCTGATTGCACGGGCAAGTGAATGAACTTGCACAAGTTTGGGCGCTCGGCCATAACGCTCACCAGTTCCTCTGAAATATCTTTCGGATGTGAAGTTGTAAAGCGAATGCGCATTCTCTCATCAATTAAACTGGCGCGATAGAGCAGTTCGGCGAAGTTGATGTTGGCTTGTGCATCGTAATACGAATTGACGTTTTGTCCTAGAAGCGTAACCTCCTTGAAGCCTTCATCGGAGAGCATTTTGATTTCGTCGAGGATGGTTTGGAACGGGCGACTTCGCTCTCTGCCACGCGTAAAGGGCACCACACAGAACGAGCACATATTGTCGCATCCACGCATGATGGTCAGAAAGGCGCTCACGCCTGCGCGTCGCACAGGGGTGATGTCGGCGTAGGTTTCCTCGAGCGAAAGGAAAACATTGGCGGCTTTTTGTCCCGACTCCGCAAGTTCAATGAGTTGTGGAATTGAGCGATACGCATCGGGACCTGCAATTAAATCCACAATTTTTTCTTGCTCAAAGAGCGTTTGCTTCATTCGCTCCGCCATACAGCCCAACACGCCGACAACCAGTTTCGGGTTCTTGCGCTTCAAGGGTTTCAGCGATTGCAATCGATGATGAATTTTTTGTTCCGCATTCTCACGAATCGCACACGTGTTGAGGAAAATGATGTCCGCATCGGTTTCTGAATCGGTTGTGCTGTATCCATCAGCCTTGACCACGGCGGCAATAATTTCCGAATCCGCAAAGTTCATCTGACAGCCATAACTTTCGATGTATACTTTTCCCTTTTTCGCTTCGCCACTTCGTTTGGATTTCGCAACAAAGGTTTCTTCACCTGTTAGTGCAATTTCTCTTGTGCCTTCAATCATGTTCAGGGTCGAGAATTCTGCCGACATATTTGTATGTGTTTGTAAGTTCTTTTGCTCGAGAGTGATGAAAATACGCCAATTACATTACTGTATCAAAAGTTTCCACATTTCGGGGTTCAGGCTATATTTTCGGGTAAAGTTTTCGACCATTTATGCGGTATAAACTTTTTGGCAATTCGGGGTTGCGCGTTTCGGAGCTGGCGCTCGGCACTATGGGCTTCGGCACAGAGTGGGGCTGGGGCGCAGATTACGAAACCAGTAAAAAAATCTTCGAAGTTTATGCAAACGCTGGCGGCAACTTTCTCGACACCGCCAATCTCTACACCGCTGGCACATCAGAAAAATTCTGCGGCGAATTTATTGCTCACGACCGAGACCACTTTGTGCTTGCCACCAAGTACTCGCTTCAAGACCGAATGCATGATGTGCATTACGCCGGCAATCATCGCAAAAATATGATGCGCTCGGTGCGCGAAAGCCTCAAGCGTTTGCAGACCGATTTCATTGACCTTTTGTGGCTGCATGCGTGGGACTTCACAACGCCCGTTGAAGAAGTGATGCGCGGTTTAGATGACCTTGTCTCACGCGGTCTGGTGCATTACATCGGCATTTCCGATACGCCTGCGTGGATTGTCTCGCAAGCGAACATGATGGCTGAACTGCGCGGTTGGACGAAGTTTGTGGGATTGCAAATTGAATACTCGCTTATTCAACGCACACCTGAACGCGATTTGCTTCCGATGGCGAAAGCGTGGAACATGACCGTAACGCCTTGGGGTGCACTGGCTGGCGGCGCACTCTCTGGAAAATACCTACGCGGCGAAAAAGGCCGGCTTAAAGAAAATAGCCCGCGCCTCAATGAACGCAACACAACCATTGCGAAAGCCGTCGTTGAAGTCGCCGAAGCCATCGGCGCAACTCCTGCACAAGTCGCCCTGAAATGGACCATACAGCGCGACCATTCCATTGTGCCAATTGTCGGCGCCACCAAGCCCGAACAACTTGTCGAAAACTTGAAGTGCCTTGACCTCACCCTCTCACCAGAACATCTCGATAAGCTCAACGCCATTAGTGCAATTGAACTGGGCTTTCCGCATGATTTTCTTGTAAGCGACTCGGTCAAAAATGCTTTTGGACAAACGCAATACATGATTGTTCGATAACGCTTGCAATCCTCATGTCGATTCTCGCTGTTGTTCCCGCTCGCTATGCTTCTACACGCTTCCCTGGCAAGCCTTTGGCAATGATTGAAGGCAAGCCTATGATTCAGCGCGTTTATGAATCGGCCCTGCGCTGTCGAGCTTTTTCAAAAGTGATTGTGGCAACAGATGATGAGCGGATTTTTCAAGCCGTTCAAGCCTTTGGCGGCGAAGTTGAGATGACACGCTTGGAACATCAAACCGGCACCGATAGAATTGCCGAAGTTGCCCAACGCCATCCTGATTACGAAGTTGTCGCCAACATTCAAGGCGACCTGCCTTTTGTAACGCTTGAAGCATTGGAAAAACTCGTCGAGCCTTACCTGCGCCATGAACAGCCTGATATGACCACCGTTGCCGCTCCGCTCGATCTGCTTACAGGCTATCGCAATGAACACACGGTTAAGGTGGTTTGCAATCAAAAACATTATGCCATGTATTTCTCGCGTGCGCCGATTCCATTTTTTCGCCATGCGGTTCCTCATGTGCCTGTCTATCAACACATTGGGCTGTATGCGTTTCGGCGCGATTTTCTTTTCCTTTATGCGACGCTCCCGCCCTCGCCGCTCGAACAAGCCGAATCGCTCGAGCAGTTGCGCGCCTTAGAACATGGCTACTCGATTCAAGTCGGCATCATCTCAACGCCCATTTTGGAAATCAACACGCCAGATGACTTAACCAAGGTGCAACGGCTTGTTGCCTCTGGTGCGCTTTTGCTTTGAGTTGAGTTCAGTCGGCTTTGAAAAATTTTCACGCTGACTTATTCTTGCCCATGGATTTGCTTTGAATTTCTAAACTTTTTTTGACGATGAACGATACACTTACGCCGCTGAAGTCGCTTGCATCGTTGGACTTCAACAACACCGAAATCGCCTTCGCTTCAAAGAACGATTGGCAACTGACCCAACGCTATTGGCTCTTTCGCCTTATGAACAGCCCAACCTTAACCAAACTATGCACGGCCATTCTCAGCTGGGCTATTCAATGGAACTTGCCTGTCAAAGGCTTGATTAAAGCCACACTTTTCAAACAGTTCTGCGGTGGCGAGACCGTCGAAGAGTGCTTACCTGTGGTAGAAGAACTGGCAAAATCAAATATCAAATCCATTCTCGACTACTCTGTCGAAGGCGAAGATAGCGAGGCTGGCTTTGATAGCGTGGTCGAGAACACCCTCTACACGATTGCCAAAAGCAAAGAGACACCGAACATCCCGTTTGCTGTCTTCAAGATGACTGGGATTGCACGGTTCGGATTGCTCGAGAAAGTCAGCGCCGCACAAACGCTCTCGGCAGATGAACTCTGCGAATGGAACAAGGTTAAACTGCGCTTGCACAAGATCTGCAAAGCCGCCTCTGATGCCCACCTGCCTGTCATGATTGATGCCGAAGAATCCTGGATTCAAGCGGCTATCGACTCGCTTGCCGATGAAATGATGGAACACTACAACAAACATCAGCCGCTTGTCTACAACACCATTCAACTTTATCGCAAAGACCGCTTATCGTTTTTGAAAACTTCATTTCTCAAAGCCGAAAAGGGCGATTATTACTTGGGCGTTAAACTTGTGCGCGGCGCCTACATGGAAAAAGAACGCCAACGTGCCGCTCAACTGGGTTATCCTTCACCGATTCACGATACCAAAGCTGATACCGACCGCGACTTCAATCTTGCACTTGATTTCTGCCTTGAACACATTGACCGAATTGGCGTTTGTGCAGGCACACACAACGAAGAAAGCTGTTTGAAACTGGCGCGGCTGATTCAGGAAAAAAACTTGCCGATTAATCACCCGCACCTCTACTTCTCGCAACTCTACGGCATGGGCGACCACATCAGTTACAACCTTGCCCGCGCTGGATTCAATGTCGCTAAGTACTTACCCTACGGCGCTGTGAAATTTGTGCTTCCGTATCTTTTCCGAAGAGCACAGGAAAACACGGCTGTTGCTGGCTACGCCAGTCGCGAGCTTCGGCTTCTTATGGCAGAGCGCACTCGGCGCAAGCGCAACGCCCATCGCTCTTGAACTCTTCACTTATCACTGACATGGAGATGACTCTTGTATTTCTCTTTCAAGTTTGTCGGATTGCCGTGCCCTATTTGCTCACATCGCTTGGTGCAACGTATTCGGAGCGAAGCGGGGTTATCAACTTGGCACTCGAAGGTCTGATGCTGATGGGGGCTTTTGGTGCAACGATAGGACAGTTCTACACTGGGTCGGCGCTGGTGGGCGTTGGTTTTGCGATAGCGTTGGGACTGCTATTTGCCGCTCTTCATGCGCTTGTGACGGTTAGTTTCAAAGCCAATCAAATCGTATCGGGCATTGCGCTGAACATTTTGGCTGTCGGTGTAACGAAATTTTTTCTACGCGTTCTCTTTGGCAGTGCCTCGAATTCGGAGCGGATTGCGGGCATTGATGTGCCTATTATTTTGTTGGACCCGATATTCATCTTTGCCTTGATAGCTGTTCTGCTGTCGCATGTTGTCTTTTTCAGGACGCCGTTTGGCTTGCGTTTGCGTGCTGTGGGCGAGAACGCTGAAGCCGCCGCTACACTTGGCATTTCCGTGGCGACCATGCGCTATCAAGCCGTTTTAATGTCAGGAGCTTTAGCGGCCATTGCTGGCGCCTTTCTCGCCTTTCAGCAACACAGTTTCACCGACGGCATGATTGCGGGTCGGGGCTATATTTCTCTGGCGGCTATGATTATCGGCAAGTGGCGCCCGCTAGGCGCAGCCATGGCAAGCCTGCTTTTTGCCTTCGCCGAAACCTTGCAACTTAACCTGCAAAGCTACGCCATTCCCACACAATTGGTGCAATCGCTTCCTTATGTTATGACGCTTCTGGTACTGGTAGGATTTATCGGCAAATCTGTTCCGCCGCGTGAAATTGGCAAGCCCTTTGAGTCGTAGTCATCCTTTGACACGCTGTAGACGGTTGCGGCGCAAATGCCGCCTTGCGTCCCTTTCGCTCCTTTTTTCATTTCAGCCAGAATCGTGCTGATTTCATCCATTGTTAGCGAATCGCGGTGTTTCGGAATCTGTTGCATAGCGGCGCTGACGGTCAGCAGTGAAAACCTTTTCAGATTTCCTTCACGGTCCTTGGATTCAATATAGCCGCGCTTGCGGTCAAGTTCGTCGTAGTAGGGTCTGACACCTTCAGTAAATTCTTGAATAGTCATTGCAGTCAGTTCGTGTGCTTCCTCGAAGGCAAAATTCTTGAACCCGACAAAAAAGTCATCGCCGCCAATGTGTCCGATAAAACAATTCTCGCGCGAGAAGCGCTTTTGAAGAATTTCAGCGAAGAGCAAAATCACACGGTCACCATTGCGGAAGCCATAGCGGTCGTTGTAAGGCTTGAAGTTGTCAAAATCATAATACACAAAAGTGTAATCGTTCCGTGTATCCGCTAAGGCTTCGGAAATGTAGCTGTAGATGAGCGTATTGCCTGGAAGTTTGGTGAGTGGATTTTGGTCGCGTGCGGCGATTAGGTTTTTTTCGTTCAACACACGCAAGAGCGCTTTCGCACTTAGAAATCCGATATATTCCATCTGCGCCGTGATGATGATGCCTTCCACTGCTTCTCCGACTGAAAAAATCTCCAACATTTTTTCTGCCCTCGTGTTGATATCGACAATTGGGCATTTGACAATGAAATCTTTGAGCGTTTTTCCGAAGGATTTGTTCATCAGGAGTTGGCGCCCGTATAGGGAATAGGTGTAGGCTTTCAAGTCTTTTTCGCGCACAATGCCGAGCGGTTCGTTGTTTTCAGTCGTGACCGGGAAGAAACTATAGTTCTCGTATTCTAAAAACTTGTTGAGCACTTCTTCCATTGTTGCCGTAATCGGAATTTGCGGGATAAATTCCGACTGGCTATAAATGATGTCTTGGTCTTGTGAGACCTTGCGTCGGTCTTTTTTCACCAAGTTTTCTACAATTTCGTATTTGATTCTCATTGCGCGCACATCGGTGAAGGCTGGCTGGATGAAATGCCCCTGAACGAGGTCGCATCCTAAATCGCGACAGATGTAAAATTCTTGTTCGGTCTCAATGCCTTCGGCAATGACCGTAATGCCTAACAGATGCGCCATGTTGACGATGCTACCGACGAAGAAGCGTTTTTTGGAATCATTTGCAATGCTGGTTACAAAGAATCGGTCAATTTTAATGAAATCAGGGCTTGCGTAATACATTACCTGAAAGCCCGAAAAGCCTGTGCCGAAGTCGTCAATAGCAATTTTGTAGTCTTGGCTTTTGGTGAGTTGGAGAATGCGTAGCACTGCATCGCTGCCGCTCAAGCGGTGCATTTCAGAAATCTCGAAGCAAATCGTGCTGGCTGGTAGTTTGTATTGCGAGAGCACTTTTGCCGTGTTGCCTTGCTGATAATCGGGCATCTCGAAGACGCGATTATCAACGTTCAGAAAGAGTTTTAGCCGTTCTTGTAGCCCTGAGCGACAAAACTTCTCGATTGCCCTTTCGCGCAACATCAGTTCAACTTGATAGAGCATGCCTTCTTTATAAGCCGATTCAAAAAATTCCCACACTGTCTCGAAGCCTGCCGCTTGATGATTGCGGAGCAAGGCCTCATAGCCGAAGGTCGCCCCAGTGTGAATGTTCACAATCGGCTCAAACGCATAGTCAATAATGCCGAACACAATCGCACGCCATTTTTCTGCCACGGCTCTCGGGTCTAACTCCGTTCTATCCATCAAAACATCTGGCTTGTCGGGTGTGTGTTGGCTTTCGGAAATCATCGGCTTTCAATCAAAGATTCCTCGAAAATCTTGTCTATCAATCTTCAAGTGCCTGTAAAAATGCTTTGACGGTTTGATTAAAGGCATCTGACACTTCGTGGTGTGGGCAATGGCGCGTGTTTGGCAAAATGGACACTTTGGCTTGCGGCAAAAGCTCGCGAAACTGCGGCAATACTTTCTCAGGTGGAAAGGCTAAATCTTCTGCGCCCCACACCAGCAAGGCCTGTCCAACATAGTAACATGGTCTTGGCAAGTTTTCAAGTAAAAATCGTTCAGGGTAGCGTGATGGTGCTAAGTAGGCATGCAGTGCTCCTGCGCTGCGAAGGGGCTTTGCAAACTGCGCCACCAGCTCATCCGTAACCTGCGTTGTGTCCAGATAAGTCGGCACTAAACTTTGACGTGCACCAAATTCATTGGCAAAGAGCCCAAACATCACCTCACCGAGAATCGGACTGCCAATAGCACGATACAACATGCGCTCAACGATGTTTGCTTTGTCAGGGAAAATTCCTGACGCATCCACTAACACCAGCGCTCCAACCTGTTCAGGATGCTCATGAGCAAACCACAAACTTGATGCGCCGCCCATAGAGTGCCCGATGAGAATGACTTGCGACAACGCTTTGAACCGCAAAAAGGCCTCAATCTGCTTTGCCCATAGCGATAATCCATACTGCGCCTTCGGCTTTTCCGACTCGCCAAATCCGAGCAAATCAATTGCATAAACCTTGTATTCCTTCTCAAACACAGGAATGTTGCGATTCCAATGTTGCCACATTGCCCCATATCCATGCACCAGCAACATTGGCGGGTTTATATCAACTCCGAACTCCACATACCGACACCGCGCACAGCGCCCCGGCGCATATTCAAAAGGAAAATCAGACTCGATCATGTCGAACAATTCTTTGGCGCAAGTTACAACTTTACGCCCAATTCGTAGCGTCTTTTGTCAGACCAAATCGTTTGTCCAAAACGACTCGACTTTCGGAACATGCTCGATTTGACCTGTTCGAAACAGCCAATCGTTCAAACGCTCGAAGTATGTTTCTGCCAGCATAAAATCATATGTGAAGCATGGCACAGTTGCATGGTAGATTGCACTCATCAGGGCGTCGTCTGGGGCGCAAGTTGTCCGCTTGAAGTAAATTTGCTTGCTTTCGTCAGGGAATTGGTAGATGAAGTCAATACTCTTGCGCAAGATTTTTAAGACGGTGGTGATGTCTGACTTCCTTTTTTGGAAATGGTCTTGTGATGTTATGAGAATGAGTTGACAAAAGTCAGGCACGCCCCAATCTTTCAGTGCGAAGAATTCGGCTTCTAACCCACGATGGCGCGCTTCAATGATTTCAAAGTTGTAGAACACTAACGTGGCCACGTCGGCTTTGTCTTCAGCCAAGGCATTGGTGTGATAGAAACTGTTATTGACAGGCGTCAGTGGGGCATTTGGCATGCCGCCATCAGCCTCAATCATTGTTCTTATGATGGCCAATCCGCCCAGTTCTGGCCCACCTGGATACTGCACACGCTTGCCTGCCATGTCTCGTGGTCGCTCAATGCCTTTGCCTTTGAGATACATAACGCCGCCATTCGTGTGTAGAAATCGTGCAAACCCTACCACAGGCTTACCTTTTGCGGCATCTATGGCCAAGTGAGTTGGCTCTGTAATTGCAAGGTCTAACTTGCCTTCCTCGAGCGCCTGCATTGCGTCAAAATGTGTTTGCGGTTCAATCAGGTTCACATTCAGCCCCGCCTCGCTAAACCAGCCTTTTTCTTCGGCAATTAAAAACGGCGCATGGTCAGGATTTAGAAACCACTCTAACCCAATTTGTAAGGTCGTTTTATTTTTGGACACCATTCTTCAAGTTGTTTGAATTGATGAAACAAGGCAGGCTTAGACGCAGAAGAAGAACAAAGCTGGAAGGCTAAAATCATTGAGCGTGTGCGATTTCGCCTCATCTTTCCTTGCGTCAGTATTACCTGCGTCAAGTTCCTCGGGTCTGTTCTCAGCCGCCTGTTGGGCAGCACCCCGAAGATGATGGCGCGTAAATGTAAGCAATTTTCTCCCTCTCAACAAAGCAACATCACCAGCATCCAAGCACAGTATTGCTCGCAATAGGGGATTGAAGGCTATGCAAGCGTTTCAAGCGTGTTTTTCGCTTGTTAGGCTTCCACCGTTTCTCTGAGCATCTCGCGTGAGATTTTCTCGTTGCGCAGCTTCTTGGCTTCGGCTACAAAGGCGTTGAAGAGCGGGTGAACGCTGTGCACACGCGATTTGAGTTCGGGGTGAAACTGCGCGCCGAGAAACCAACGATGTGTCGGAATTTCAATAATCTCGACCAAATCTCCATCAGGAGATAAGCCCGAAAAGACTAACCCATGTTGCCGTAAGATTTCTCGGTACGCATTATTGACTTCGTAGCGATGTCGATGTCGCTCGGTAATGAGCAATTTGCCATAGGCTTGATAGGCTTTTGTGCCTTCTACAAGGACGCAGGGGTATGAGCCTAAACGCATTGTGCCGCCTTTTTCTTTAACGGATTTTTGCGACTCCATTAGGTCAATGACAGGATACTTGGTGCGCTTTTGAAACTCGGTCGAGTTTGCTCCTTCCAAGCCGCAAACATGCCGCGCAAATTCAATGACGGCGCACTGCATGCCCAAACAAATGCCGAAGAAGGGGATGTTGTTCTCCCGCACATACTTTATCACTTGAATCTTGCCTTCAATGCCACGATGGCCGAACCCTGGCGCCACCAAGACCCCAGCCACATCGCGCATTGCTTCTTCTATGGTCATTTTCCCATCTTCAATATCTTCCGAGCGCATCAGTTTCACCAAGACTTTTACATCATTTGCTGCGCCTGCATGCACAAAGGCTTCAAAGATGGATTTATAGGCATCAGGATACTCGGTATATTTGCCCACCAATGCAATGCGAAGCGTGCCATCTTTGGGAAACTTGACCTTGTAAGAAAATTCTTCCCAATCGCTTAAATCCACTGGGTTATGGTTTCTTATGCCCAATTTTCGAAGCACCATTTCATCTAATTTTTCCTCGTGCAGGAGAAGCGGCACTTCGTAAATCGTTTCTGCGTCGCGCAAGCCGACGACATCGGCATCCGACAAGTTGCAGAACAGACCAATCTTATGCTTGATTTCTTTGGAGAGCGTCTTTTCACTGCGGCAGACTAGCACATCAGGCTGAATACCACTTTCCAGCAAGAGCCTGACACTGTGTTGCGTCGGCTTTGTCTTAAGTTCCGAAGCTGACTTGATGTAGGGCACCAGCGTCAGATGAATGTTCATCGCATTCCTCGTTCCAAGATGCAGTTTGAGCTGACGCATGGCTTCCAGAAAGGGCTGGGACTCAATATCCCCAACCGTGCCGCCAATTTCCGTGATGACTACATCATACTTGCCTGAATTGGCCAGTTCCATCATCCTCACCTTAATTTCATCAATCACATGCGGCACCACTTGCACGGTTGCTCCTAAATAATCACCCCGACGCTCCTTATCAATCACATCCTTGTAAATCCGTCCCATCGTTATATTGTTCGCCTGCGAAGTCGATACATCGAGAAACCGTTCATAATAACCTAAATCCAAGTCGGTTTCGGCGCCATCATCTGTAACATAGACTTCGCCATGTTGATACGGCGACATAGTGCCTGGATCGACGTTGATGTATGGGTCGAATTTTTGGATTGTCACTCGTAGCCCTCGTGCTTTGAGCAATGCGCCCAGCGACGCTGAAAGAATTCCCTTGCCCAGCGATGAAACCACGCCCCCCGTAACAAAAATATGCTTGACCGCTTTTGCCCGCGCCATAGTGTTAGGTGTGCTTGTTCAGCATTCACACGAATTTAACACTTTTTTGCTCGCAACTTCAACCCTGCTCTTGTTAAAGGCTCATACAAAAAAGTCGATAAAGCCCCCAGGCCTCCCGTTTGCTTTGCCAACAACTTTGCGTAACTTGTTCCAGTTAAATTGAAATCGAAGGGAGGATAACTATGTCTCTGCTCAAAAAAATTTTCACCAGCCTCAAGGAACGCTACACATATGAAGCCAACTACCTTGCCCAGCTTATCGAGGAAGAAAAAAAGCACGGCTACATGAAAAGCCTCATTGAGATTAGCGATAAAATTATCGAGGAAAACCCTGACTTTATCGATGAAGTTCAGAAGAGCGAAACGGGTTGTTGGATGGACCAAGTCTACGGCACGCACTATTGCGCAATTTGCGACTTCGTAGATGATTGCCCCACGAAACTTGAGGAAGATTTCCAAGCTTATCTTCAAACACTTCCTGAAGCATCACGTGCAGAAGTACTTGCACTCATTGCGCAGAAAGAAGCTGCCATGAAATCTGCACAATCAATTAAGCAAAGTCGACAAGCCTAATTACAGATACTCGACAGGCAAGCCAAACTTTCGGCATAGTAAATGCGCGCATGACACTCCTGAATAGGTTACGGCAATCACACCTTGACCTGGAAAACAACTGTCGCCAACCGCATACAAGTTTTTTATTGGCGTAGAGTTTTGCGGTTTTTGTAAGATACTCTGACCAGGTTTCAGGAGCGGACCATATGACCCACGATAGCGTTTTAAGTATCGTTGATGCGTCAATGGCGTAGCGATGTAGCATCGCTCAATAGCGGAACTCAACTTTGGCAGGATTTTTTCGGTCCGACGAATCAGTGCTTCGGCTGCTCTTGCCTTAGCCGCCTCGTATTCTTCATCCTTTGGATAACGCTTCTTCCATTCATCGACAGTGCTTGTTGTGAAGATATGTAAGGTATGTTTGCCTTCGGGCGCACAGGTTCTATCGAGCAAACTGGGTGCAGAGAGACGAATCGTGCCGCCAAGCTGGCGGTATGTCTTCCAATCCTCAACGAGAATATGATGCACATGAAAGCCTTCGGGAAAAATTGATGCATCCACGCCTAAGTGCAACTGAAACCAACTTGGTGAAATTTCAAACTTCGATTCATCAATTCGGTATCGCTCATCTTTGATGAGGTAGCCAAATGTATCCCAAATGGTCGCATTGCTGACTATGGCTCTGGCGTAATGCTCTTCGCCGTTGGCCAGCCTCACGCCTATTGCCTGACCGTTTTTGATGAGAATTTCCTCGACCATCTGTCCAAACCTCACTGTGCCTCCGAACTTTCGAATTCCATCTACCAGCGCTTTGGCGATTGCTCCAGAACTCCCCACAGGATAACGAATGCCCCCATGATGCCGATCTGCCAGACAAATGCCTGCGTTCACAAACGGCGTAGCGTTGGCGTCTTGCAAGGCCCATGACTCACACTCAATATCAATAAAGCGCAAGAGCTCCTCGTTCTTGATAAAACTTCTTGCCACTTCGCCTATTGATTTGAATGTGTAGTAGGCCAACCTGACCACTTTCTTCGGATGTTTGAAGGCCAACGTTGCCAGATGGCGTGGGTCCTCGAGCGAACCTGCAGGAAAGGTACTGATAATTTCAAAAACCTTTTCCAGCTCGTCGTAGAATTTTCGGATGCCGTTGGCTTCGTTAGGAAAGCGCGCAATCAGTTCAGATAAGAATTTTTCACGCTCGTAATGTGTTGCTATTTCGAAATCGCCCGGCAGGTGATAGTGAATTTGAACGGGGTCGTGAAGCGTTGGCACACAGATGCCAAGTTTCTGAAAAATGCGGGTGTGTAGGTTTAGCGTGCCGCTTTGCTCATTTGTGCCAAATCCATAGAACATAGAGGCACCAGCGTCGAACGTGTATCCCTTTTTGCGAAAGAGCGATGCGCTACCGCCCGGAACTGTGTGCTGTTCAAACGTGATGGTGGAAAGACCACGCTGTTGCATAAGAGCGGCGACCGTTAAGCCTCCAATGCCCGCACCGATTACGATGAGGTCGTGCTGTGTCATGGAAGAAATGATTAGCCACAAAGTTACATCATGCGCCCCAAAACTGGAACTGCGGCTAAACTGATGCAACTGGAATGCGTATAAAAAGCGTTGACTTCGTTGGTAACTCTGAACAAATCTTTATAGTTTGTGCTCATCAATTTTGTGTTGTTAATCAACCGTAGTGCTAACCGAAAGGATATTTCAACATGCCAACCAAAGCCGCTGTTAAAGGAAACAAAAAGCAAGCGCACACCAAGGCTGCCGAGACGACTACCGCGCTAGAGGACACGTCCTCTGTGAAACTTTCATCGAAGCCTAAGTCATCGCAGAAAGCCAAACTGTCGAAACCGTCTGACACGAGCGATACCAGAGCCGTTGAACATGTGTCAGCCAAAGCGCCAGTATCTCATGCGGCTGTACCGCCGAAGGCACACACTGAAGAAGACGTGGATTATGAAAATTTAGAAGCCTTTTCCGATGAAGAAATTTCGGCGGCAGAACAGCAGTCACAAGAACGCTCCTCTAAGCTTACGCGCACTGAGATTGAGCGGCAGATGGACTTCAAAAACGAAGCCATGATTCACATTGATGCGCTCTATAACTATGCTCTACGCATGACCGGCGACCCCGAAGATGCCAATGACCTTGTCCAAGAAACGTATCTCAAAGCCTATCGCTTCTTCGACTCCTTCCAAAAAGGAACGAACTGCAAAGCATGGCTGTTTCGGATTCTCAAGAACAGCTACATCAATCGCTATCGCAAAGAGTCCAAAGAACCAGACAAAGTCGACTACGACGAAATCAAGGAATTCTACCACACGGTCAAGCATAGTTCGCTCGACTCTAACGACCTGCAAGAAAAATGGTTCGGTGAGTTGTTAGATGATGAAGTCTCGCGTGCGCTCGATAGCTTGCCCGAAGACTTTCGCGAGGTTGTTCAATTGTGCGACATTGAAGGTTTCACATATGAAGAAATCGCCAACATGGTTGATTGCCCGATTGGGACTGTTCGCTCTCGACTGCATCGTGGGAGAAAAATTTTGAGAGAGAAGTTACTCGAATACGCTCGTTGTCATGGCTATAAGCCACATCTCAACAAAGAACACGATTAAGGTAAAAGTGTTCCAGACTTGGAACAGTAGTCTTTTTCCGAATACAACACGCACTGAAACATGACCTGTAAAGAAGTTCAAGCCCTGATTACTGCTGCCGTTGATGGCGAGCTCGATGATGAAACGATGCGCGAGTTTCTCATAGCCCTTGAAAAATGCGACCAGTGCCGCGCCGAATACGAAGCCGAGTTGCAAGTAAAAAAGTTGCTCCGTGAGAAGCTCAAACGGTTCAAAGCCCCACAAAGCCTCGTTGAAGCCATCCGTCGCCAAACCATTGGGCAAGAAAATTCATCAATGACATCGTTTAGCGTAGCCACGCTCCATCCTGACACTATTGAAACCCCTAAGCACGGTTTAGATAGCTGGAAACGCACCTTTCTTGAGGCGATTTACATCAATCCAAACCACCACAGCAAAGCCCATCCGATTTTCGCCATTATGCTTGGACTGTGTGTTTTAGCCATGTTGATTTTTGCAAGTTTTGTGCGCGAGCAACGCCACGTCTTCGACGCCCCCGCCCATCTTGAAGCAATTGCCCAGTCAAATATCTTTGACGCCACCAGCCGGCTATTCGTTGAATCCAAAAGTCCCGATGTCAGAACTAGGGATGCCAGTGTGATAGCGAACTACTTTGAAAAAGTCTTCGGAATCTCACCCGTGATTCCTATCGTGCACTCGTTTGAACCTGCTTCGGGACGTATTGCTGCTTTCGGCACTGCCAATATCGGCGAAGTCCGATTTGTTCACAAGAAAGACCCTAAAACGATTGTGGCTATCTACATGGCTCGCGAAAGCGACATTCTGAAAAATGCCACCATTGACCAAAGCGTCTTGCAATACATTTCTGAAAGCGGACATAACTTTTATCACAAAACATGCCCAAGCGGCGAGCCAGTTGTGGTGTGGAAATGGGGTGAAGTCATCTACATGGCAACGACGAACAACGCCAATATTAACCTTCTGTCTACCATCTCGAATCCTCACTGGGTCAATTGAGCAGAGCATTCGTTGCGTTTGTGCATAGTTCTTAATTGATGTGACTTACCATGACTATGCTAACTGTTAAATTTCTTCGGCTTCACCCTGACGCACAGTTGCCCAAGTATGCAACGGCTCATGCTGCTGGGCTTGATATTTGCGCTTGTAACGATGAAGATATTGTTATTGCGCCGCACACTGTGGCTCTGATTCCAACTGGCTTTGCGATTGAACTACCTATCGGCTACGAAGCTCAACTGCGGCCGCGTAGTGGGCTTGCGCTCCAATATGCTATTTCACTACCGAACACGCCCGGAACGATTGATGCTGACTATCGCGGCGAAGTCAAAATCATCCTCATCAATCATGGTGAGGAGCCATTCACGGTTAAAAAAGGCGATAGGATTGCACAAATGGTCATTGCGAAGGTTGAACGAGCGCATTTTTTAGAAGTTGAATCCCTCTCCGAGACTGCACGTGGCGCCGGCGGCTTCGGGCACACTGGCTTGAGCCTTGCTTAATACTATACCCATCAACCGTATTTGTTTTATCTTTGGAGTGTAACATTTAGCAATGTGCTTTAACTGATTGCGCCTTGCCGACTACAACGCCACCAGTTTCTTCAGACCTCTACTCCGCCGAAGATGAGGCGTTGCTCTCAAAAGCACGCAGGTTGCTCCGTTATCTTTTCGGCTACGAATCGTTCAGAGGTGAGCAAGAAAAAGTGATTCTTTCTTTGCTTAAAGGCCGTGATACACTGGCCATTATGCCCACAGGACAAGGCAAGTCGCTCTGCTATCAGATTCCTGCCCAATTGTTTCCTGGTCTTACACTTGTCATCTCACCACTGATTGCTTTAATGAAGGACCAGGTCGATTCGCTGAAAGCGATTGGCTATCCTGCAGCTGCAATCAATAGTCAGACCAGTCTTGGCGCGCTTCAACGCACATTGCTTGAAATTTATCAAGGCAAGTTGAAGGTGCTGTTTGTTGCACCTGAGCGATTGGAGACAAAGCATTTTATTTCAGCCATGCAAGGTATTGAGATTTCGCTTGTTGCTGTCGATGAAGCGCACTGCATTTCGGAGTGGGGATACGATTTTCGCCCGAGTTATCAGCGTATTGCAGAGGGCATTTCTGCTATTTCACCTAACAAACGTCCTGTTATGCTTGCGCTGACGGCTACTGCAACCGAAGAAGTTATTGCCGATATTAAGACCTTTTTGCGGTTGCAATCGCCAAATGTGATTGTTGGCGGGTTTGAGCGCCCGAACCTCTCGCTTTCTGTTTTTGCATTGGAAAACAAACGCCAGAAACTATTAGAGATTTTGAACGCTGTCAACGGCGCCGCTCTGGTTTATACCATGAGTCGGAAACTGGCCGAAGAGACCGCCAAGTTTCTCCAACAGCAAAACATCTCTGCGATTTATTACCATGCAGGGCTTTCTGATGCAGCGCGGTCGCAGATTCAAGAAGCATTTTTCAGAAATGAATATCGCGTGGTGTGTGCAACGAATGCTTTCGGTATGGGCGTCAATAAGAGCGATGTTCGCGTGGTTGTGCACCTCGAACTGCCTGAAACCCTTGAATCATACTACCAAGAAGCCGGTAGAGCAGGACGAGATGGCAAGAAAAGTTATGCGGTTCTGCTTTATTCGCCGGGCGATGTCGAAAAGGGCGATTACCTTCTTGCACAATCTTACCCCAGTCGAGAAGATGTTGAACTGACCTACCACGAACTCCGCACACAATTGGGCAAAACTGACGTTCATTTGCTGACGATTGAGCGTCAGTTTCTCCTTGATGCCTTGCAGGCTAAGCACAGACGGCCGTTTAGCGCCATTAAGCTTCATGCCGCTTTGGACATTCTTGAGAACACCGGTATCATTGAGCAACTGCATCGCAATCTCGAGCATGAATCGCTTCGTGTCAGTGTTCAGCGTGAAGTTCTTGCTCAATGGGTTGAGCGAAGTTCCAGTGCAGTTCAGCAAAAAGTTTATGAGCAACTTTTGCGCTCTTTCGGGGGCGCGTGTTTTTCTACCACTGTGCAGTTTGAACTCGTCCCATTTGCCTTCAAGGCTGGGTTAGATGCCAAGGTCGTGTTAAAGGTTTTCCAAGAATGGCATCAAGCAGGATTGGTCGTGTTTCAATCAGGCGAGCTGATTTCAGTAGCCGTGCTCGCCCCCCACTTGAACCCTAAAAAACTCCCGATTGATTGGGCGGCTATTGAACGTCGAAGGCGTGTTGCGGAGAAAAAATTTCGAAGCATCAAGAACTACATTCGCTACACGAAGTGCCGACGCAACTACATCTTGGACTACTTTGGCGAAACACGCTATACAGAGCAGTGCGGGATTTGCGACAACTGTTTGGGTCGGCACAATAAATAAAGCAGGCGCTCTGCGATGGAGCACCTGTTTGTGAGTTCATTCTTCTTCCTGCTGACGTAGTTTCTCAAGTGCGCTGAAATCTTCGAGCGTAGTTACATCGCCTTTAATTTCTCCGCCTGCTGCCAGTTCGCGCAGGAGCCGCCGCATGATTTTTCCGCTGCGGGTTCTTGGCAACGATGCCGCAAAGCGTATTTCATCAGGCTTTGCAATTGCACCAATCTCTTTGGCAACATGGTCTCGGAGACTTTCCTTCAGCGCCTGATTGCCTTCGTAGCCATCTTTGAGTGTTACGAAGGCTACTAGTGCGTTGCCCTTAATTTCATCGGGACGAGCGACCACAGCCGCTTCAGCAACGGCGCTATGAGCCACGAGCGCCGATTCAACTTCAGCCGTACCCAGCCGATGCCCTGATACATTTACCACATCATCAACGCGTCCCATGACCCAGATGTAGCCATCTTTATCGCGCCGGGCTCCATCGCCTGTGAAATACACACCTGGAATTTCTGACCAGTAAGTTTTTTTGTATCGCTCATCATCGCCATAGATTGTGCGCAACATAGAAGGGCATGGACGTTTGATAACTAAGAATCCGCCTTCATCGGTTTTGCATGGTGTGCCGTCTTTACGCACCACATCCACAGCAATTCCGGGCAAGGGTCGCGTGCATGTTCCAGGCTTCAGTGGGGTGGCACCTGGTAGCGGCGAAATCATAATGCCTCCTGTTTCAGTTTGCCACCAGGTATCTACGATAGGGCATTTCTTTTTGCCTACCACGGTGTAATACCACATCCATGCTTCGGGGTTAATGGGCTCGCCAACTGTGCCCAGCAATCGCAACGAAGACAGGTTATGCTTTGTTACCCATTCATCACCTGCGCGAATGAACGAGCGAATTGCGGTAGGTGCTGTGTAAAGAATCGTAATGCGATGCCGTTCAATCATGTCCCACAAGCGTCCCCAGTTTGGATAATTTATCGCGCCTTCATATATGAAAACGGTTGTACCGTTGATTAGCGGACCGTAGGTAACATAGGAATGCCCTGTAATCCAGCCCACGTCTGCAGTGCAGAAATACACATCATCATCTTTGATATCGAAGACTAACTTGTGGGAATTGGCTACATGCACCATGTAACCGCCTGTTGTATGTAAGACGCCCTTTGGCTTTCCTGTTGAGCCTGATGTGTAGAGGATAAAGAGAGGACTTTCGGCATCCATTCTCTCGGCAGGGCAGTCATCAGAAGCCAAGTCCATCAACTCATGCCACCAATGGTCGCGCCCTTCGACCATGTGGATTGGGGCTTTCGTGCGTTGATATACAATCACATTCTCGACCGAAGAGGTGTTGACCAGTGCTTCATCGACAACTGCTTTGAGATTGAGCGTCTGTCCTCGGCGGAACACGCCATCGGCAGTAATTACCATCTTTGCATGTGCATCGTTAATTCTATCGGCAACGGCTTGTGCTGAAAAGCCTCCGAAGATGACGCTGTGCACTGCTCCAATGCGTGCACATGCCAACATGGCAATGATAATTTCAGGCGTCATGCCCATGTAAATTGCCACACGGTCGCCCTTCTTGATACCGCGCTTTTTCAAAGCATTGGCCAGTTTGCAGACTTCGCGGTGTAGTTGTGTGTAGGTCAGAACGCGTTGGTCACCAGGCTCGCCTTCCCAGATAATTGCCGCTTTGTTCTTACGCCATGTGGTTAGATGACAATCGAGTGCATTGTAACAAATGTTCGTCTCGCCACCTACAAACCACTTGGCAAATGGGATTTTCCACTCCAAGACTTTTCGCCACTTCTTGAACCAGTGATATTGTTCAGCCACGCTTGCCCAATACTTTTCAGGTTCCTTGTTCGCAAAAGCATATAACTTTTCATATTCTGCCATGGACTTGATATGCGCTTGCTTCGAGAACTGTGGGCTTGGCTTGAACACTCGTTTTTCTTTCAACACCGAACGAATGGACTCGCCAGCTTGTGTCTCTTGTCCATTCCGACTTACGTCAGAGCCTGCCTTTGTCTTCTTCGTTGTGGCAGATGGCTTCGTCAGTGCTTTGCTTGTCTTTTTGACCGAGCTCGCCATAGTCTTGGAAAATTTACAGAATTAAGACACGACTTTTGAATCTACGAAAGTTAGAGCAAGACAAAAAATTTATTGCACAACATTTGAGCGCGCTCAAAGTCGGGGTGTAACTTGTCTTCCAACTCATCCGTGGCGCGCGTTTGTCCGAGTAGCGTGTAGCGTCTTATTGTCAACTAAACACGGGCTTAATCGCTTAGAACTTCACGGGCAAAGATGCGAGGTTCTGTCTTACAGGCGAGATGAACACTCTTTACAGGCTTGTGCCACATCCGCAAAGCCCACGCAAATTCATAGTTTTGATTGCTTCATCAATAAGTCAAAGCTCACGAAATCTTATACTGCAAAGTGTGTCTTTTTACTGAAAGCGCTTCATGATTTGCAAGCACAACTTCGAGCACAAAAAGATGCCACAAACGCATCTTTTTTCCACGTCATTATTTGACATCTTCAATACTTGCCAGCACGAACACATTGCCTGCCATCTTACCTTTGACTTTTACTTTCAAGTCTTTTTCTTTTTTTAGTGCCATCAGAAAGGCTTTTGCTTTGTCGCTTCCTTCTTTGTCAAACTTAATAAACTTGCCATTGGCATAGATGCCAAAGCCTGACTTTGCGCATGCGTCCATCAAGCAACATTCTTTTGTGTGTTCGGCTGCCATTTTTACGCTCTCCATGCTTTCGCCACATTGGCAATCGGAAAGATAGCCGATGAGCGTCGTTTGTTTTTTGTTTTCCTTTTTTTCTTGGGCTAGTGTTGGCAAAGCCATTACAAACAGTAGAAGCCATACGAAGAGGATTGAGTGTTTGAGCATTGTTAGTAACATTTTTGCGTTTGGTCAGATACATTGGCAAGAACGGTGTGTGGTTGCGGAACGTTTCGCCTGCGCTGACTGACCTTTTGGCGCCGCCAGAGCCATGCGGGGTCAACTTTCTGACATTACTTTTCAGCCGCTTTTCGGATTCGGTCCATTAAGGCTAAGCCTAGGCCGCGTTCAGGAACACGCTCGCAGTAGATGCGTTTGAATTGGTGGGCATCGCATTCTCGGAAAAATGCGTAAAGGGAACGCGCATAGTCGCTTAAACTGCAACAGACTTTTTGGTGAGCAAATGGTTTGGGTGGGTTACTGATGCCGATGTAAGCGCTCTTGTAATCTACGTCTGAAAAATCTTCTAAAATTTTGACCTCGGCTTCAGGCGCATAATGGCGATATTTCATGCCTGGGCTTTTCGGTGCATGTTGTGCTGGACTTGTGCTCAGTTGCGTTTCAGGCACAACGCGCTGAAGCTCTTCAAGCGAGATGGCACCTGTGCGCAGAACCACAGGCGGCGAAACAGAACAATCTACAACTGTGGATTCAAGTCCGAACTCGCTCTCATCGCCTTTCAAAATGCACTCGATTTTTCCGTCGAAATCTTCTCGCACCGCCTTCCATGAAGTTGAACTTGGCTTGCCTGACAGATTCGCTGATGGAGCGGCAACGGGCGTCCCACACTCTTTAAGAAAAGTTTGTGTGAGATTGAGCGAAGGCATTCGGATAGCAATTGTCTCCAAATTTGCGGTAACAATTGCTGGCACATACTTGCTCTTGGGCAAAACTATGGTTAGCGCTCCGGGGAAAAAGGCTTCAATTAGCTGCTCTGCATGAGGCGGAATGGAGCGCACCAATAGTTCCAACTCATGAAAATTTGACACATGTGCAATCAGAGGATTATCGGATGGACGGCCTTTGACCAGGAAAATTTTCTGAACTTGTGCCTCATCGAATAAACTTGCACCCAAGCCATAGACCGTTTCGGTCGGGAACGCTACAATGCCGCCTTTGAGCAAAATTTGTGCGGCAACTTTGGGCGAGCGTGTTAGCTTTGTTTTCATCGTTGAGCATAAAAGCACTGCATTGACTTCGCCACTCCTTTAATCCTACACCATAGCACAAAACTAAACGGTTTATAAGGAGTGCGAAATGCATTTTGACGATTTCTGCTGTTTTAGAGATTGCATGTAGGTATTGAATTCTTTGTCAGATGCGACCAGATTCAACCAAAACGCTTAAAGGTTGCTCTGCGTGCGGAGAAAGAGGAACTACTTTTGTTGACGCAGTAACTTGATTAAGGTTTGTTTGCTTGCACGTGAGATTTCTCGACCTTGAATGGGAAAGTTTGCTAAGGTGCGTGCATATCGGCGAAGTTCTTGCACTGTCATGCTTTCGAAAGGCGGGGTCTCTGATTCAGTGGTTGCGGGCGGCGGTGTGGTGTGTGGGAGCCGTGTTGTAACTGGCGGCGAGATGTGCGAGCCTGCTGACACCGATGGCATGGTGTTTGATGCGGCGGGTTGCTTTTTATGCGGGCGCACTTCGACATAAATCAACTCTTCATACAAGCTGGTATCGGGGCGTGGAATGACATGTGCGGCTACGAGGGTGCCGACACGTGCCGCCGCCATCTGGCCAGCTTCTACGGCCGATTGAACGGCGGCAACCTCGCCCACAATTTTCACGGTCATCAAGCCAGCATCTACTCGGTCTATGGACACCAACTTCACTTCTGCGGTTTTGAGTGCGGCATCACAGGCTTCGATGGCGGCGACAAGACCTCGGGTTTCAATTAGTCCAAGCGCCAGTTCTTTGCGCATTGTTGCTTACTATGAACGCTTTGGGAGGATTGTCTCCACATCGGCGTGTGGGCGTGGAATTACATGCACTGACACCAGTTCGCCGACGCGTTGTGCTGCGGCTGCGCCTGCATCGGTTGCGGCCTTGACGGCACCGACATCGCCGCGCACCATTACGGTTACATAGCCGCCGCCAATCGCTTCTTTGCCAATCAGTTCAACTTTTGCGGCTTTGACCATTGCATCTGCCGCTTCGATTGCACCAACCAAGCCTTTGGTTTCTACCATGCCTAAGGCGTCCATTGCCATATTGAGTTCTCCGATTAAGTTTTGAACATGTGATTGTGTTTTGGGCTTGAAGTTACACGAAAAGAAAGCATTTGCAAAAAGCGACCCGTGCGTTGCTCTTGCGGCTGGTTGGGGTTAGTTCCAACTGCGCAAGACTTCAGCAAGCAAACGCACGCCAAAGCCTGAACTGCTTTTCGCACCGCTTGCGCCTAGGGATGGGAACGATGGCCCTGCAATGTCTATATGTGCCCAGGCTTTATGGTCGCCAATAAATTTTTCCAAGAATTTGGCGGCTGTGATTGCGCCTGCGCCTTTGCCACCTGTGTTTTTCACATCTGCAACTTCGGATTTGATTTGTTTGTCGTAATCGTCCCACAGGGGTAAGCGCCAGACTTTTTCGCCTGAGCGGAACCCAGCCTTTAAGAGTTTTTCTGCCAGTTCATCATTGTTGGTAAAAAGCCCTGCCGCTTGATAGCCGAGCGCCACCACACATGCGCCCGTGAGCGTTGCAAGGTCAATGATGACATCTGGCTTGTAGTTTTCAATCGCATAGGTGAGGGCATCGGCTAAAATGAGCCGCCCTTCGGCGTCAGTGTTGTCGACTTCAACCGTGATGCCAGAATATGTTGTTAGCACGTCGCCAGGGTTTTGTGCGGAACCGCTTGGTTTGTTATCGGTAGCCGGGATGAAGCCGAGCACGCGAATGGGCAGTTTGAGCCGCGCCGCAATTTCCACGGCGCCAATCACATCGGCTGCACCTGACATATCGGACTTCATATCGCTCATGTTTTCAGACGGTTTCAGCGAAATGCCCCCTGTGTCGAAGGTAATGCCTTTACCGACCAGTGCAATCGTGGCTTTGGGTTTGCCAGTTGGCGTGTAGTCCAAAATAGAAAAGGTCGGTGGCTCTGTGCTCCCTTTGTTGACGCCTAGTAGCCCTCCCATGTTGAGTTGCTGAATTTTTTTCTTATCCAAGACCGTTACCTTGTAACCATATTTTTTGCCCGATTCCTTTGCCGCATTTGCAAGGTCGGTTGCAGTCATGTAGTTACTGGGCGAGTTGATAAGGTCGCGCACCATAGATTGCGTAGAGCCAATGATTTCGCCCACTTCTGCACCCTTTTGAACCGCTTTGAGCGAGGATGCCGTGGTAATCAACACCAACTCTTTGAACTCAAACTTGGGCTCGCTTTTGTGCTTTTTATTCTTCAAAGCCTGTACGCGATCGGTTTTTAATTTGTTGAAATCATACAAGCCGAATTCAAAACCTTCGACGACAACTTGTGCAAGATAGGCTTCATCCTCATTTGTCGCTTGAGCTATGGACTCAAGGTCCGTCAGGTCAAGGCCCACTTTTGGTAGTTTCATTTCTCTGACTTTTGTTGCGAAGGCGGCGGCACTTTTGCGCAAAGCATCAATTGAGAATGTTTCCCCAACGCCAAGTGTCATCACCCGCTTTGCGTTGAAGTTTTCTTTTTGTGGATAGAGCGTGAGCACATCCCCCTCGTTGGCTTTGAAATCGCCGTCGAGCCCTGTGGCTACAACGCCCGCCAACGCACTTAGTGCGGTGGCACTTTTTTCTTTTGAGGTTTTCGGAACGAAAAACCCGATGGCTTCAAGCGCATGGACATTGAGCGGTGCTTTTGATACAGAGACTTTCATGGGAACAGGTTTTGGTCTTGATTTTGAACTGAGTTGTTGGATGTAGTTAGGAGCTCGATGGTGTCGGCAGTTAGTTTTTCTATGGCCTGAGGCAGTGGTAGCGGCACAATACAGCCTGCGGCATTTTTGTGTCCTCCTCCACCATACTGCATGGCCAATTCGTTGACGGCTAAATTGCCGCGCGAGCGCAAACTCACCTTCGTGCGCCCATCTGGTAGTTCAATGAGCAAGAGACTGATGCGCGTAGTTGGAATGCTCACCATGTAATCAATCAAGCGTTCTGTGTCGCTTATCCGTGTGCCCGTCTCGCTCAATATGGTTTGTGTAATAGGCATATACGCCAACGTGTTCTGCGCCATGAGTTTAATGTTCGCAACGCCATAGCTGATGAGCTTGAGCACATTCTCATTGAGCGTGTTGTAGATTTTCTCGTAAATCTCTATTGGTGAGATGCCCGTCTCCAAGAGTTCTGCTGCAATGCGATGCACGTGTGGCGTTGTTCTGGGCAGTTTGAACGAAGCCGTGTCCGTCATAATCGCCGTGTAAAGCCCTACAGCGGCATTCTTATCTATCAAGTGCCTATCGTAACGCTTTTCCATCGTTTTGACGAGTTCGTAGATTAACTCGCCTGTTGCCGCCGCCTCTGAAAAGCACACCATCACATCGGCAAATTCTTCGGGGTGAAGATGATGATCAATGCAAACCACCTTTTGACCGTGTTTTTGCCGTTCCAGCACAATTGGCTTTATGCCCCTTGTTCTGCTGATGTGATTTGTGTCCAGAAGCATAAAGAGGTCGGCTTGTTCCAAGAGCCTTCTATGTTCGAGCGAAGTTTCTTGAAAGATGTGTGCATCAGATAGGTATGGCAGAAATTGATAATTCTGTGGAATGTTCGTGGGGTTGATGATTGAGACTTCTTTGCCTAATGTGGTCAGAACGGAATACATTGCCACTTCGCATCCTAAGCCGTCGCCGTCAGCATTCTCGTGGGTGGAGAGCACAATGCGCGTTGCGTTTTCAAGCAGTTCCAAGACAGGTCTCCAAACGGAAGTCCGTGCTGGATTTTCACCCTTCAACGTCGGGTTCGACATAGCCTTCACTATGGTTTTCAAAACGAAGTGGCAATTTATCACAAATCTGCTTTTTTTCAACTTCGGTTTTTGCGCTCTCTTGAACTTTCTGGCTCTTTTGACCCAAGCGCTTGACAATGTTGCTCAACGCTGTGTATTGTTCGGTGAGATTCGGCGTGCATGAGCGGCGAAGATATGATGAAATTGGCCGTGGTACGATTGCAGGCAATGGGGATGTTCCATAAGGTCGTTAGGCGTCGTCAGGCTTTAATGTCGGGGTCGTACGGTATGGCTTGAGCGCGTCCCAGAAAAAGAGCCGGCAGTCTATTTCGCCTTCGGCGATTTTTGCGCCGATTTGTTGGTCGCCGCCCAGCGGTTCGCTTTTGCATTTTATCACGGGCAAGCCGACTTCGAGTTCAATCCGTATACCTGTTGTGCCAGTGGCGCAAAGGTTGTGCTGTTTTCAGCGTCATAATGCTTGCGCGCCCAATCTATCAATTCGTGCTTGCAATTGTCCTGTGCAATGAACGCAATCCGATTTTTTTGTGTGTGTGTGGTGGGGGGGGGGATTGTCGCCTGTCTCATGGCTACACGGTTGATTAATCGCTTTGGGTTTCTGACGATTCTTCATCGTCTTCTTTTGGCACGCGAGCCACTGCGCTAACTGTATCGCCTTCTTCCAATCGGATAAGCCGCACGCCCGAAGTGGCTCTGCCCATGACGCGAATGTCCGCTACATGCTGACGATTCACCATGCCATTTGACGTGATGATAATCAGGTCGTCTGTGTCTTTGACTTCGAGCATGGCGACCAGTTTGCCGACCTTTTCGTTGGATTTGAGTGTAATTACGCCTGCGGCGCCTCGCTTTGTCATTCGGTATTCTTCCAGCTCGCTGCGCTTGCCGTAGCCTAAGTCTGTAACTGTCAGCAAGGTCACGTCGCTGTGGCGTGTGGTGACGAGCGAGACAACTGATTCGCTTTTATCGACTTCGGCGCCTTTGACGCCGGTGGCGTTTCGCCCCATTGGACGCACATCGCGCTCGTGGAATCGGACCGCATAACCTGAACTTTTGGCCAGAATGACTTGATGCTCGCCGTCGGTTAGCGTTGCCCCAATGAGTTCATCACCTGGCTCAATGTTGATGGCGATGATGCCGGTTTTGCGTGGATTGGCATACTCGGAGAGCGGGGTTTTTTTAATCATGCCGTTTTTCGTTGCCATTAGCACATAGTGCGAGTCGCTGAATTCTTTCACATTGATGTAAGCACAGACTTTTTCGTCTGGCTCGAACTCAACAAGGTTGTTGAGTGAACGTCCGCGTGTGGCTCTTCCGCCTTCGGGAATTTCGTAGACTTTTAGCCAATAGCATTTGCCTTTGCTGGTGAAGAAGAGAATGTATTGATGTGTGGAGGCAATGAACATGTGCTCAACGAAGTCGTCATCTTTGGTGGCTGTGCCTGTAATGCCTTTGCCGCCGCGTCCTTGTCGCTTATAGGCGTCGACCGAGGTGCGTTTGATGAAGCCGTTGTGGGTAATCGTAATGACCACATCCTCGTCTTTAATCATGTCCTCGATTTTGAAGTCTTCGGCTTTCATGACAATCTCGGTGCGTCGTTCATCGCCATATTCTTTTCGGATTTGTTTGAGTTCATCTTTGATGAGCTTGTATTGCAATTTTTCGCTGGCCAAGATGGCGTTCAGCTGCTCGATTTGCTTGATGACCTCGCGATATTCATCTTCGATTTTTTGGCGTTCTAACCCGGTGAGCCGTTGCAAGCGCATATCGAGAATCGCCTTGGCTTGAAGGTCGGAGAGTTTGAATTTTGTCATCAGGCCTTCTCGGGCTTCGTCGCCGTCTTTGGCGTTGCGAATGAGTTTGATGATGGCGTCAAGGTTATCGAGCGCAATTTTCAAGCCTTCCAAGATGTGGGCGCGCTTTTCGGCTTCGGCGAGTTCGAACTTCGTGCGGCGAAGCACTACCTCGTGGCGGTGCTTGACATAGTAGTGAATCATCTCTTTGAGGTTCAGCACACGCGGCTGACCATCCACCAGCGCCAGCATAATCACACCAAATGTCTCCTGCATCTGCGTGTGCTTGAAGAGATTGTTCAAGACCACTTGCGTTACCGCATCGCGTTTGAGCATAATCACTAGGCGCATGCCGTCGCGGTCGCTCTCATCGCGCACATCCGCAATGCCTTCGATTTTCTTTTCACTGACCAGCTCCGCAATTTTCTCTTGCAACTTCGCTTTATTGACTTGATAAGGCAGTTCAGTAACGACAATCGACTCGCGGTCGTTTTTTTCATTGGTCTCAATTTTCACCTTTGCGCGCACCACAATTTTTCCGCGTCCCGTCTCATAGGCTTCTTTGACGCCATCGTAGCCATAAATCAGGCCGCCTGTAGGGAAATCGGGCGCTTTGATGTATTTCATCAACTCATCAATCGTGATGTCTCGATTATCAATATAGGCGATGATGCCGTCGATGACTTCCTTGAGGTTGTGTGGCGGGATGTTCGTGGCCATGCCAACCGCAATGCCTGTTGAACCATTGATGAGCAGATTGGGAATTGCTGATGGCAAAACCGTTGGCTCTTCTAAACTATCATCAAAGTTTGGCTGAAAATCGACGGTGTTTTTTTCGATATCGCGGAGCATTTCGCCGGCAATGCGTTGCATGCGCACTTCGGTGTAGCGCATCGCGGCGGGCGCATCGCCATCAATAGAGCCAAAGTTGCCCTGCCCATCAATCAGCGGATAGCGCATTGAAAAATCTTGCACCATGCGCACAATGGTATCATAAACCGCGCTATCGCCATGCGGGTGATATTTTCCCAACACTTCACCAACGACACGTGCCGACTTTTTATACGGACGTCCTGCTTGCAACCCCAGTTCCGACATGCCAAACAAGACACGTCGATGCACTGGCTTTAAGCCATCACGCACATCAGGCAAGGCGCGACTAACAATCACCGACATAGAGTAGTCGATGAACGAATCGCGCATCTCATCCTCGACATTGATTGGAACAATTCTCTCTCTTTGCATGGGACTTAAAGGTGTTAAAAGGGCGTTGAATAAGGCGTAATATCACATTCGCTCGGGAGCCGAGATACCCAGTATCTTGAAGCCATTGCGCAAGACTTGACGCGTGGCTAATGCCAGCAGCAGACGCGACTTCATGACTTCTTCAGCCTCGCCAACAATGCGGCACTCTTGATAAAACTTGTGAAAGAGTTCTGCCACGCTGTTCAGATACGGAATCAATTTTTGAGGCTCAAGCGCATTGGCCGCCAGGCTGATGGCCTCTGGAAAGCGCATCAACTCTTTGGCTAAATCTAACTCTTCCTTTGCGTTCAGTGTCGTTACCCAATCGGTCGGAATCGTCTCGGCTTTTAGCCCTGCTTTTTCTTCTGCCACTCGAATGATTCCACAAATGCGCGCATGGGCATATTGTAGGTAAAAGACGGGATTGTCGTTCGATTGCTTCTTTGCCAGTTCTAAATCGAAGTTCAGGTGTGTTTCTTTGGCACGCATCACGAAAAAAAATCGTGTGGCATCAGGACCGACCTCGTCAATGAGCGCATCGAGCGTATCTGCATGACCTTTACGCGTTGAGATTTTAACTTGCTCGCCGTTGAGGGTTGTTGTTACAAATTGATTGATGACAATCTTGATGCGCGAGGTGTCGTAGCCCAGCACATCCAGCGCTCGAATCACATCGGGATATTCATCGATGTGGTCTGCACCGAACACATTAATTATCAAGTCAAACCCGCGAGCGTATTTCGTGGTGTGGTAGGCAATGTCGGGCAGGCGGTAGCTCGGCTCACCTGTTGATTTTACCAACACGGTATCGACAGGCGTTTCTTTGCCATTCTGCACTTTCTTTTTTCCAAGCAAGGAGGTCTTGAACCACACTGCGCCATCTCTGCGCTCAATGTAACCTTTTTGCTCGAGCAACTCGATGATGTGCTCGTTATGGCTTTTGCCATCTTCTCTTTTTTCGTAGAGCGTGTGTTCGTTGAAGAACGAATCGTGCCGAATGCCCAACCGTAGGAGCGTGCGTTTAATGCTGGCGAAAATTTCGGCTTCTGCAAATTCTTTGAAGAAGGTAAGGTCGGTTTCGCTTTTGAGCGAGTCGCCTTTTTCAGCGAAAATTTTTTCGGCAATCTCTTTGATGTAAGCACCTTGGTAGTAATCGTCTGGAAAGGTGATGGCTTCGCCGCATCGTTCAAGGTAACGCAGTCGCACAGATTCTGCCAGCAGGCGCATTTGCCGACCTGCATTGTTGAAGTAATACTCTCGCGTTACTGAGTAGCCTTGTGCTTCGAGCAGGTTGGCGATGCAATCGCCCAGCACAGCACCACGCCCGCGCCCAACTGTCAGCGGTCCTGTGGGATTTGCACTGACATATTCCACAATCGCCTTTTTGCCTGCACCAACATTCGACCTTCCAAACTGCTCACCTTGGCGCAAAATCTCTGCTACGCTCTGTTGCACAAGCGATTTTGAAAAATAAAAGTTGATAAACCCTGCACCGGCCACATCCACACGCTCAATATGCTCTGGATTGAACTTGAACTTTGAGACCAACTCTTGCGCAATTTGTCGCGGATTTTTTCTAAGCTCCTTTGCCAGTGTCATGGCGATATTACTCGAAGCATCGCCAAACTTTTCCTCGCTTGGTTTCTCAATCACAATTTCGCGTGTTGGCTCAACACCCACTTCTGCCAACGCCCGTCGGATTTCTGCAATTAGAATTGCTTTCATTGATGAACTATGTGATGAATACCCCAATTTCTTTCTCGAAGGCCTTGAGCTGGGTTCTGCCCTTTAGGACTTCTTCTTTGGAAAACTCTTTGCGAATTGTGCCTCTGTAAAGACAGCCGATTCGATCAGAGAGTGAAATCACTTCATCGAGTTCGGCAGAGATGAGCAAAATAGCCATGCCTTTATCGCGCGTTTCAATGATTTTGCGATGAATGAACTCAACGGCACCGATATCAATGCCGCGTGTTGGTTGTGCTAAGATAAGCAGTTTAAGCTTAGGCCGCTCCAGTTCTCGAGCGGAGACAATTTTTTGTTGATTGCCGCCTGAAAGGGTGCTGATTTTTTCACTGACAATGTTGCTTTTTGCCCCGTTCTGCACAGCGGTGCGCACATCAAAGCGCGTCAGCATATCGAGCGCATACTGCGCCAGTTCATTCCATTTGAAGCCGATGCGTGCCGCAAAGGTGGGTTCACGATGTCGCCCAAAAATTAAGTTGTCGGAAATCGAATAATCCTTGATTACAGCATAGCGCAGTCGATCTTCAGGAATGTGTGAAATGCCCAGTGCAGCAATCTCTCGTGGCGATTTGCCCAGCAAGTTGATGTTTCCGAATTTGATTTCACCTGAAAGCACATCGCGCTCATCTTGCATGCCCCACAAGGCTTTAAGCAGTTCCGATTGTCCGTTGCCTTCAACACCTGCAATGCCGTAGATTTCGCCCGCTTTGATATCGAAAGAAAGATGGTCGAGCATTTTGATGCCTCGCGCATTTGTGTAGCACAAGTTACGCACTGAAAGCACGACTTCTTTTTCTTGACATGGCGGCTTTGGCACAGACAGCAACACCTCGCGTCCGACCATAGCGCGTGCAAGTTCTTCTTTTGTAGTGTCTTTGGTGTCTAATGTCGTGACCAGTTTGCCTTGACGCATGACACTTACGCGAGTTGAAATCCCCAGCACTTCATCGAGTTTGTGCGTGATGATGAGAATCGTTTTGCCGCTTGCCGCCAGCGATTTCAGCGTTTGAAAGAGTTGCTCGGTCTCAATCGGTGTCAGCACAGCAGTGGGTTCATCCAAAATTAAAATGTCGGCTTTGCGATAGAGCACTTTCAAAATCTCGACGCGCTGTTCTTCGCCAACCGAAAGCGTGTCAATCAGGGCATCAGGCGAAATCGCAAGTCCAAATTTTTCCGACAGCGCCTTTAATTCACGATGAACTTGGGTGAAGTCAATTAGGCCGCGCCAGGTTGGCTCATCGCCGAGTATGATGTTTTCCGCAACGGTCAAGCCCGGCACCAGCATAAAATGTTGATGTACCATGCCAATACCCAAACGAATCGCATCAGTTGGTGAAGTAATCTTGGCGCGCGTGCCGTTGATATAAATTTCCCCCGAAGTAGGCTCATACAAGCCGTAAAGAATTTTCATCAAGGTAGATTTGCCCGCACCGTTTTCACCAACAATCGCATGAATTGTGCCTCGCTCAACCGTGAGCGAGATGTCTTGATTGGCGTAAAAATTTCCAAATCGTTTAGAAATATGCTTAAGCTCTATTGAAGGCGTCATCAGAAGAAGTTATTTTTGAGACGAATTTTTTTAAGCCTAAAACTTTGTTATCCAATGCGCTACAGACACCATGCGTTCATTTGCACCAATCTCTCGAGCTGTGCCCAACACGAGCCCGAAAAGATATTGAAGTATCTGAAATCTCGCCTGAAAGAATTAGGGCTTCATAAAGAGATTCGCGCCAATAAGTCGGGCTGTTTAGATGGCTGTTCGCACTCGCCTGTAACGGTCGTCTATCCCGAAGGAATATGGTATCGATTGCTGACGGAAGAAGATGCCGAGCGTGTGTTGCAAGAGCATCTCATCGGTGGCAAACCTGTCGAAGACTTGATGATTCGCGACCTGAATCCAAAATATCCTTTTAAGACACACTCCGAGCCGATGCAACATTCAACCGAATGAACGAACACACTTCGTTTGTGCCCAACATCGCTCTCGGAGAGTTTTTTTATGAACTCCCCGAAGCGCGCATTGCGAAATTTCCATTGCCTGAACGCGACCACAGCAAATTGCTTGTTGCGAATGCGCTTACACAAGAAATCTCGCATCATCATTTTTATGACCTTCCTTCGCTCCTGCCTGAAGATGCGCTTCTTGTGCGCAACAACACCAAAGTCATTGCCGCACGCTTGCATCTTGCCAAACCCACAGGCGGACTTGTTGAAGTACTTTGTCTTGAACCCATTGCGCCAAGCCCTGACCCTGCGCTCACGCTCAACGCCAAAAATGCTTGTCGATGGCAGTGCTTAATCGGCGGCAGAAAAATCGCTGTCGGAACAGTGTTGAGTTTGCACGGACTTACGGCAACTGTCGTTGATAAAATCGGCGCGGAAGCCATCGTTGATTTTGTTTGGAACACGAATCAAACTTTCGCCGACTTGCTTGAAGCCATTGGCAACATACCAATCCCGCCCTATTTGAAACGCGAAGCCGAAGATGTGGATAAGAGCCGCTATCAAACCGTCTATGCCGTTGCGCAAGGCTCGGTTGCCGCACCGACCGCTGGGCTTCACTTCACCGAGCGTGTCTTTGAAGCACTGCATCAAAAGCATATTCACATTGCTGACCTCACGCTTCACGTCGGACTTGGCACATTCAAGCCCGTTGAAAGCGACTCAATTGCTGAACACAAGATGCACACGGAGCGCATGGCCGTGCCGCTCACTACGCTGGAACGCTTATTGGAACAAGCCACATCGGCAAAGCCGTGCATCGTTGCTGTCGGCACCACTTCCATGCGCACGCTCGAATCGCTCTACTGGTTCGGCGCGAAACTCTACGCCAACGACGGCGACGCTCGCACCCGAAATGACCTTTGGATTTCGCAGTGGGACGCCTACCGACTCACCGCCGAACAAAAAACGCCACCGCTTGAAGTTGCGTTAAACTTCTTGTTGGAGTGGGCAAAAGAAAAAGGATTAGAACACCTGCAAGGCGAAACGGAAATGATAATTGTGCCGAGTTACCCGTTCAAAGTCGTCCATGCGCTCATCACGAATTTTCATCAGCCCCGAAGCACACTTATCTTGCTTGTTGCCGCATTTTTGGGAAATGACTTTTGGCGCAAGGTCTATCAAAGCGCGCTCGAGAATAATTACCGATTTTTAAGTTACGGCGATTCTTCTCTACTTTGGCGCATCAAGCCACCTCGTTAAACACACCCTTGTATCGCTATGTTAGACACACTCCTGCAATCTGAAAATCTTGCAAGCCTTATCAGCCTGACCGTGCTTGAAATCGTGTTGGGCATTGACAACATTATTTTTATTTCTATTCTTGTCTCAAAACTTCCGACTGCATCACAGCCGAAAGCTCGAACCGTCAGTCTATTTGCCGCGCTCTTGTTGCGATTAGGCTTTTTGGGCATCATCGGTTGGATTATCTCGTTGGAGTCGCCGCTCTTTACGGCGTTTCAGCAAGACATCAGCGGCAAGGATTTAATTATGCTCATCGGCGGCTTGTTCTTGATGTATAAATCGGTAACTGAAATTCACTCAAAAATTGAAGGCGATGCTCACGGCGGCGGCGCAAAGGTTGCTTCAACATTTGCAATGGTAATTCTGCAATCGATTGCGCTGAGTTTTATCTTCTCGATTGATTCCATCATCACGGCGATTGGTTTATCAAAAGAAATCTTGGTTATGGCGATTGCGATTATTGTCTCAACAATAGTGATGCTGGTGTTTGCGAAGCCTGTCGGCGATTTCATTCACGAACACCCGACCACGAAAATGCTCGGACTTGCGCTCTTGCTTCTCATTGGAGTCTTGCTGGTTGCCGAAGCCTTTGAAGTTCATGTTCCAAAAGGCTATATGTATTTTGCGATTGCGTTCTCGCTTTTTGTCGAGGTTCTGAATATCAAGATGAAAAAGAAAGCGACCTTGCGCGAGCGCACGATTCGCCAAGCCATTGGGGAAGTTGAAAAAGTTTAATCATCACGCACATGACACATCGCACTACGCTTTTGCTTTCACTGATGCTCCTATGCCTCGAAGCCTTCTCGCAAGAGCGCGACACAACGGAACTGCCGCACTTTTTAACGCCCGAAGAACGCGCATTGATGCCGTTCTATGTCCCGCCAACTTCATTCCATGCGACGACCAATGTGCCAACTTCGCCCATGCGCACTGCCGCCGAATGGGAAGAGTGCCGCGGCGTGCTTATCACTTGGCGCAGTTTCCCAACGATTCTTCGCCAAATCGTGATTGCGGCGCAAAAAGAAGGCAAAGTCTACATTGTTGCCAACGCCAGCGACACCACGAACATCAAAAACACGATTGTGCAAGGCGGTGGCACGTTGCAAAACCTCGTCTTCGTGATTGCGCCCTCGAACTCAATTTGGTGCAGAGACTACGGTCCTTGGTCGGCATTTTCCAACAGTGTAGATTCACTGTTTTTCATTGATTGGATTTACAACCGTCCGCGCCCGCTCGATGACCAAATTCCACTTGCGCTTGCCACACGGCTCAACGTGCCGATTTTTCAGATGACCACGCCTCCCAACGACCTCATTCATACGGGCGGAAACTTCATGACCGATGGTTTCGGCACCGGCTTTTCTTCTCGCCTGATTCTCGATGAAAATCCAACCAAAACCGAAGCGCAAATTGATTCGCTGATGGCGCGCTTTATGGGCATTCGGCGTTACATCAAAATGCAAAACTTGCCTTACGATGGGATTCACCACATCGATATGCACATGAAGTTGCTTGATGAAGAAACCTTGCTCGTGGGCGAATATCCGCCCGGCGTTTCTGACGGACCGCAAATTGAAGCCAACTTGCAGTATGTTTTGAACAACTTTCAAACCTGTTACAATCGCCCGTATCGCGTGGTGCGCATTCCCATGCCGCCCGACCAATTCGGACGCTATCCCCATCAAGGCGGATACTATCGCACCTACACCAATTCGCTCATCATCAACAAAACCGTGATTGTGCCGACCTACGAAGAACGCTACGACACCACTGCACTGCGCATTTACCGCGACGCCATGCCCGGCTACACGATTGTCGGAATCAACTGCAATCAAATTATTCCGCAGTCAGGCGCAATTCACTGCATCACGAAAGAAATTGCTTCGGATGAGCCAGTTTTAATTGCTCACAAACGCTTGCTTGATTCCCCTGATACAACGGCGCGAGAAGTTGTAGCGAAAATCACATCTCGTAGTGGCATTGCCCGCGCCGAACTCTTTTGGACAACCGATACCTCGCTAGGTTTTCAATCGGTGCCAATGGAAGCGTTTGCTATTGATTCGTTTCGTGCGGTGATTTCGCCACCAACCGTGCGTAATACTTCGCAGACGATTTTTTACTACATCGCCGCCACAACTTACAGCAACAAACGCATCACGAAACCCTTGACGGCTGAACAAGGCGGCGCATGGAAGTTCACGATTCAACCATCGCTCAACCTTGCACCATCTCCCGCAAAGCCTCAACGCTTTGAACTCTCGCAGAACTATCCGAACCCCTTTAACCCAACCACAACCATCACTTACACACTACCAACTGTAAGCAACGTTCGGCTCGAGCTCTTTGATGTTTTGGGCAGAAAAGTCGCAACGCTTGTGAACACAAAGCAACTTGCCGGCACGCATACCTACCGCTTGAACGCTTCTACACTCTCGCTTTCATCGGGCGTGTATTTTTACCGAATGCACGCCGACGGCGCAAACGGCGAGCGTTTTGTTCAAACCCAAAAAATGATACTGCTTAAATAAAACGTTTGCTCCTCTTGCTATGTTGAACAGGATGGCAAACACTTCAATAACCGACTGAAGTATGTGGTCAAAATGTTGAAAGGAGCACCCATGAAAAACGAACAAAACCGTACCGAAGTGCGCAAAATGCCTGACACGGTTCGCACGGCTGGTAGTGAGAGCATCCGAGAAACCGACATGGGCACTGTGCTGGAAAAGCCAAAAACGACGAATAAGAAACCCGCGGTAACCATCGGCAAGCAAATTCCTGACACTGTCCGCACCGCTGGGCACGACGACGTGATGGCAACCGACCATTAGTCCTCTCTTTCAAGAAAGCCTGAGCAAGGGTTTTCGTTTCTCGGAGAACAAGGGAATTTTTGGCACGAAAAGATATGAGGCGAGATTACTCTCGCCTCGTTTGTTTTTTCTCTATTTTGTTTTTTCTCTATTTCACCAAGAGCATCTTCATCATTTTCGTGTAACTGCCCTGCGGTGAAGTTGCCTGCAAGCGATAGAAATAGACACCGCTGGAAAGATGACTTGCATTGAAGTTCACTTCGTAGCGTCCTGCGGTTTGTTCTGTATCCACAAGCAAAGCCACACGGCGACCAATCATGTCGAAGATTTCCAACTTCACCGAACTGTTTGTTGGCAGTTGATAGCGAATGATTGTGCTTGGGTTGAACGGATTGGGATAGTTTTGCTCTAAGAGATATTGGCGCGGTCGTTCGAGTGAGGCTATCGCGCTTAGTGCTCCGGCAGTGTCGACGCTTACGCTGTCCAAAATCAAAATTCCTTGTCCTTGTTCGTTGTAATGGAAGCCGATGAAGATGTTTTGATTTTGGAATTGGCTCAAACTGATTTGGTAGCGTTGTCCTGCGGTTTCGGTAGTCGGTAGAATTTTAGCGATAGGTTCGCCGTAGTTGAGCGGTCCTGCACCGGTGGTGGAGATGCGCACGCGCAAGGTGTCTTGTCGGAACTGTCCGCCGAGTGTAGCACGCTTCGCCCAGAAGGTAAGGTTTGAGGTATTAAACACTTGGGTTCTTGGCGAAACGAGCCATGCATCGTTGCGCAGTGCGGTATTCAGTTCAGCGCGCACTAAGGCAACCGCATTGCCAAAAATGCGATATGCTGATGACGTTGAGCGCGTCCAACTTTGCTGACCTTGCGGCGCAAACGACAGCCACCCAACAGGCGGGAATGTGGTTTCTTCAAATCCCGTTGACCAAGTTGCCACCGGCGTTGCCAACGGCAAGACATTGACCGTTACGCTCAGCGTGTCGTTTGTCGTTACAGTGTCGCCGGCAACTTGAATGCGTCCTGTCAGCACGCGCAAGCCGGGCTGTGGCGACTGCCAATTAAACTGAACCGTGTCTTCTTGATTCACGGAAAGTTGTCGAGTAATCGTGCGGGTCTCTTGCACCGTTCCATCAAGAAGCCAAGAGGCGTTGTAGGAAAGAAAATCTACGGTGCCGTTGTTGCGCACTCTTACGATTACGCGGTTGGCATCGGCTTCGCGCGGCTGATTTTGTGTGGCAACGCTCATCACTCTGCCATCCACAAACGAGAGAATTACATTGAAATTGACCGTGGTGGTGTCGTTTGTTCGCACGGTGTCGGTTGCGAGCGTTGTCCATGCTTGAACCCTTTGCGTGCCTGCGGGTGGATTTGCCCAAGCAAATTGCACGGTGTCGGTTTGGTTGCGATTGATGGGACGCGTGATGGTGCGCGTCTCTTGCAACACGCCGTTGAGCGACCAACTGACGTCATAACTTGAAACGGGCAAGGTGCCGAAGTTACGCGTGGTTACGGTCAAGATGTTTGGGAATCCTGATGCAAGATTAAATCGTGGGACAATTTGTGTCGTGCCCATGTCTTGATAGGCGGGAAGCACGTTGCGTGTGATGGTTGCCGTGTCGTTAGTTCGCACAGTGTCGCTCGCTAAAATCGTCCATGCGCGAATCTGCGTTGTGCCGCTGGTGGTTGGTGTCCAAACAATTTGCACGGTGTCGGTTGCGTTGGTTGCAGGAAGCGGACGATTGACTTGAATCGGGGCTTGCGCCACGCCATTGATTGACCAACCAACTTGATAATTTGATACTGGAAGCGTTCCGAAACTGCGCGTGCTGACCACCAGCGTCGTGGGAATGGTTTGAATAATCGTGCCGACTTGCCCAATGCCCGTTACGCCGATGTCTTGATAATCGAGCAAGACCGTGACATTTGCGCTGGCCGTGTCGTTGATAGGAATGGTATCACCTGCGATGCTTGTCCAAGCGCGCAGTTGGCGAAGTCCTGTAGTCGGATTTTGCCAAGCAAATTGAATCGTATCGGTGGCGACGCTTGCTAATGGTCGAGTGATGGTTCTGGTGGCTTGCTGCACGCCGTCGACAGACCAAGTTACAGAGTAATTGGTTGCCGTGTTCAAGCCTTCGTTGCGCACGGTTACCACCACCGTGTTCGGCTGATTATTCACGACAGGCGTTGTGCGTGGGGCAATGGAAATCGCGCTCATATCTACATCGGTGAGCGGACGCAAGATGCGGAAGTTGAAATCTGAAATATCAAAGAAGATGTTATCAGCCGCTTCTACCTTGATGCGAGCCGTGTTTGTGATGATAAAGGGCACGGTAATTGAGTCAATCCCATCGTTTGGCGTGTTTTGAGCCAAGATGATGGGGAAGGTTACGCCGCCATCGGTTGAAAGCAAGATGTTGACATTTTGGCAGTTGACAGGCGCAACATTGGTATTCGCTACGTTCCAAGTTACTGCGCGCCGCTCTGTGGCACGCCATTCCACTGTTGCCGTGTTCGGTGCAGTTACGCGGAAGGGTCCCGCTGTCGCTACGGTATTTACGTTGTATAAATTGGTCGTAAAATTCACGCCGCCGCGTCTATCGCGAACGGTGAGTCGGAAGTTGAGCGCGCGTGAAACAGTCGGAAATGTCTCTCCGATGTTGGTCGTGTTGTTGAGCAAATCCTGCAAGCGTGGAAAGGTTCGTGAGGGACTTAACGAGGGTTGGAACGAGCGAAAGAGCGGTCCTTGTGTTGACGTCGGGCTTGGTGGTCCAGCAGGTCCTAAATCGTATTGCTCCCAGCAATAAGTGAGCGTGTCGCCGTCCGGGTCACTGCCTGAACCTGTAATCGTGAAGGGTGTTTGAATCGGAATGTTAAATCCATTCGCACCGAAGGACACTGTCGGTTGCGAATTGCCCGTGTTGGTGATTACAGGACATGTGCCGCCCAGTCCCGCAATGTAGTTGCGCATTTCAATAATGCTATGGACGTGGAAGTAATCGTCGCTGTTGTTTTGCAAGTCAGGCGGACAGATGCCAGCGTAGCCCATAATCGTTGACGCACTGCCCGGCTCATATGCGGCAGAAGCCACACGATTGCAGTTGTTGTTTTGCGTGTGATTCGCACCAAATTGATGTCCTACTTCATGGGCAACATAATCAATATCAAACGGGTCGCCGACGGGTTGCGGTCTGCCTGTTGCGCCGCGTGCTTTTTGTCCCGCCCGGCACACGACGCCCAATCCTGCAATGCCCCCATCACCCGTGCTGACCACATGCCCGATGTCATAATTCGCACTTCCGATTCTTCCATCAATAAATGTTTGATTTTGATTGAGCATGGTTGAGCTCGGATTCTCGCTCGTGAAGGGATAGGGCGACGTCGCGTTTGTGAGGATTAAAGTGTCGTTGTTTGGAATTAAAACCATTCTCACGGCAAGGTCTCTTTCATAGACGCCCGTAACGCGGTTAAAGGTAACGACAATCGCCGCTGATGCATTAGCGACACCGCCGTGAAAGTTGGTGTAAGAGCGAGTCGCCGTGCAAGCCAAGCGATAGGTGCGCAGTTGCGGTCCTGTGAGCGGCATATTTCCGCTGTTAATTAACTCATCAATCTGCTTTTTTACCGCCGCGTCCATTTCTTCGGTGGTGCGGCATTCCCAATAACTATTCGCCTTGTTGCGTTGCGCTTCGACAAAATCTTCTTTGAAGTAAGAGATGTAGTGCAACAGGTCACCTTTTTGATACGGGTCAATGAATACGGCACTGTGATAGGCAGAAAGAATCATCGCATGAAAGCCAATCGGCGTGATGTCCATGCGCAAGGTTGCAGTTCCATCGTCAATGCCGTAGCCGCGATAGGTTTTGATGTCGGGATATTTCGCCGCCAGTTGTGGGTGCATCACAGGCGATTCTTCAACCTGAAAGGTCTTGAAACTGCCATCTGGCATTGGGAGTTCGATACGGAAAGTGCCTTGTCGTGCCTGTGCCGTAAATTCCATCGGCGCTTCGGCGAGTTTAGCTTTCATTGCGTCAAAGTCCAGTCTTAGCGTGCGATACTTCGCAGGAATGATGTAGCGTTCGCCACTCGTTTGAGGTTCTGGTGATGTGTTCCAGTAGGAACGGGTTTGCGCCGTTAAGCCAGCAGTAACACAGAGCGCAACCACAAGCAATAAGCGTTTGTGCATGTTTCCTTTGTTGGTTTGTTTCAGAAAGAGCCAAAATGTAAGCAAAAAACTATATTCGCTGAAATCATTAACACATTTTTCACATGATAAGCGCAACAGACTTTTCCACCAAACTTCACAACCTTCGGCAGAAACTTGCTACGCTTAACCTTGATGCGATGCTTCTCACCTTTTTGCCTGATGTGCGTTGGCTGACGAAGTTTAGCGGCTCAAATGGCACCCTGTTGCTGACGCGCGACAACGCTTGGCTCTTCACGGATTTCCGCTATCAAGAGCAAGTAAAAATTGAAGTTGAAGATGCAGTACCCGTTATTACTGCCGATGGCTATCTTGCAGAAATGAAATCGGGCAAGTTTGATTTCGGCAACCGCGTTGGTTTTCAAGCCGATAAACTTCCCTTCGCAACGGTTGAGAAATTAAAGTCTGAACTGCCTGCCGTTGAGTTTGTTCCCGTAACGATGTTCTGCGAAGAATTTGTCGCCATCAAAGCGCAAGATGAATTAGAGAAGATGCGTAAAGCCGTTGCGATTACAGATAAGGTGTTTGAAAAGATTTTGGACATCATCTCACCGAAGGTAACCGAGCGCGAAATTGCCGCTGAAATTTCATATTGGAACAAGCGCTTTGGGGCTGATAAAGATTCTTTTGACCCGATTGTCGCGTCTGGCGCACGTGGCGCATTTCCGCACGCACGCGCTACCGATAACTTCATTGAAAACAACGCGCTTTTGGTGATTGATATGGGCTGTGTGGTTGATGGCTACTGCTCTGACCAAACACGCACTGTAGCCGTCGGCAAGATTGATGAAGAAGCGCGAAAAGTCTACAACCTTGTTCTTGAAGCCCACTTGCTTGGGATTCACTCCGCCAAAGCTGGCATGACGGGGAAAGAATTAGACGGAATTGTGCGAGAGTTTCTTGCGGCGCATGGCTACGGTGAAGCCTTCGGGCACTCGCTTGGACACGCCGTTGGCTTGCAGGTTCACGAACTACCTATTATCGGTCGCAAAGGCGAGATGCAGATTCCTGTTGGAGCCGTGATTACGATTGAACCCGGCGTGTATCTTCCAGGAAAGTTTGGCGTGCGCATTGAGGACATGGTGCTGATAACGGAGCGCGGCGCAGAGCCATTGCCCAAAGCCCCGAAAGCATTGATTGAACTGTGATTAACGTCGCTTGAACTTATACTTCAACAAAAGTGCGATGAATTCAGCGTTTCCGATGATGTAACGCCGCCACATTCGGCGCGGTTCTTGAAGGAAGCGAAACAGCCACTCTAATCCAATTTTTTGCATCCATAGTGGGGCGCGCTTGGTTACACCTGCCACAACATCAAAACTACCACCAACGCCCATCACAAACGGCACATTCATCACACTGCGATACTTGTTCAGAAACATTTCTTTTTTTGGCGAGCTCATCGCTACAAAGAGAATGTGTGCCTTGCTTTTTGAGATGTCTGCCGCGATTGTGCTTTCTTCCTCGGGCGTGTAGTAGCCATTGCGCGCACCCGCAATGCGTAGCGTAGGAAATTCTTTTCGATAATGTTCTATGACTTTATCCAGCACTTCTTGTCTTGCCCCAAAGAAGTAGATGCTCCATCCTTTCTGGCTTGCGCGCTGAACCAGTGCCTGCATTAGGTCAATGCCTGCCACGCGCTCTTTGAGCGGCTTGCCTAAAATTTTAGACGCCCACACCACTGCCTGACCATCAGCATTCACAATCTCGCAAGATTCAATAATTGCTTTCAGCTCCGGATTTTTATTCGCCTCAACGACTTTTGCGGCGTTCACAACGACATGCTGTGTCGGCAAAGCTTCAAGAATTTTCTCCTCAATAAGCGATAAGGTTTCTTCCATTGAAAGATTGTCTATCTTAACGCCCATCACTTCTACGCGAGTGGTGCTTCGGGTTTGAATTTCAAGTGTATCTGAAATCATATCGTTAGACAGTTTTTATCAGTATGCTCCTTTTCCGAATAGAACAACGGGAATCGTGCGTAAAATGATGTTAATATCCATCATTACAGAAGCATTCTCGGCATAATACAAGTCGAGCACCACCATGTCGTTGAATGAAAGATTACTTCTACCGCTGACTTGCCAAAGCCCTGTGATGCCTTGTGGGACTTTCAACCGGCGTTTGTGCCAATTTTCATACTTTTTGACTTCATCGGGTGTGCCTGGGCGCGGTCCCACAAGCGACATTTGACCTAATAATACATTGAACAATTGTGGAATTTCATCGATGCTATACTTGCGAATAATTCGCCCAACACGCGTCACACGCGGGTCGTTCTTCATCTTAAAAATCGGCCCCGATGCTTCATTTAACGCTTCTAACTCGCGCTTTCGCTTATCGGCATCTACATACATCGACCGAAGTTTATAGCACCAAAATAATTTTCCATCTTTACCAATACGCCGCTGCCTATAAAGAACAGGGCCAGGAGAATCTATCTTAATTAATATGCTCACTACTAAAAGCAGTGGAAGCGATAGCAAGAGCAATACTAAGGAAATGGTAATATCTAAAAGGCGCTTGTAAAGACGATGAATTCCATCCATGCTGTTGGAAATATCCATCACCACATGATTGCCATAGAATTCTACTGGAACTTTTGCAGGCACAATTTCATAAAGGCGGGAAGAAAGTTTCAACACAGGCACAACGGGCTTGCACATATCAATAATTTCGTGCAGTCGGTCATATGAAATGTTGCTAATTGCAATGATAATTTCTTCACACTTATACGTCTCTACAATCTTCTGAACTTCTGAAATTTTTCCTAAAACTTTTGCTCCTTGAGAAACTTCTGTCCCTTTCGGGACTGCATCATCCAAAAATCCAATCACATTCAAGCCATAACGATTTTCATATTGAATTTCTTTTGCAATTTCTTTGCCTTGCTTTCCAGCACCTACGATAATAACATCACGCAAGCCAATAGAGCGCCGCGCAAGTGTCAAAAATAAACTACGATATATTCCAATTCTATATATGAGCAAAGAAACCGTTACCAAAACTGAAAATATCCCAATGACCAGCCGACTTTCTAAAACTTTTGAATCCTTGGTGAAATAAGAAACTAAAATTAACCCAATCAACCCATACCCAACTGCTTTAACAATACTAACAAACTGCTCAACCACCGAAAGAAATACATTAATCTTATAAAGATTAAAATTCTGAAAAATCGCCAGCCAAACAACTGCATAGAGCAAGAAAATCAGCAAGTAACTGCCTAAAAGTGTTTCAGCGTCAGCATTTTTGATACTTAAATCAGGGATGCGTAACTGAACCGCTAAAACATATGATGCTACGATAATGAGATAATCACCCAAGGCAAGCAGCATTTTATGTATAGGCACCCTAATCATATTATTCAGTGTTGTTTTACTTTGAGAAATTTTGATAGCGCCACAAACATCCAGGCGTTTGACCAGCGCATATATGGAATTTTATTCACGCCTCGCCGCGTGCGTTGATAGTAAAAGTATCCGCTCTCGTCTTGCATGTAGTTCAGTGCCCAGTTCACTATTCGTTCTGCCTTATCTATTTTCCCAAATCGTGTTAGGGTCAAAATTGACTGCGCCACAGCGGTCGTATCTATTGGATAGAGGCTCTTATCATAGTATTTCGGAATCTCACCGTTTTCAAAAAAATGGGCTTCGTAATACGCGATGCCTTTTTGCAACGCTTCTTCAAAACTTCGGTCGCCAGAATACTTTTGGTAATCATCTAAACAATCAAGCACATAGCCTGTGTGAAAGTTATCTGCCCAAGTGCGTGCGTCGCCTTTTTTCGTGGCATATGCCCACGCGCCGCTCTGTTGCTGTTTTTTGACCACAAACTCCACCGTTTTGCGTGCTTCTTCGATCAAGCGTTTATCACCATTGACGGAATACACTTGTGCCAAAAGCCTTGCTCCCTTCATCGTTGCGTTCAAAACCACCTGCGTATCCAGCGGCGAATACGAGTAGCAAAAGGTTTCCCCCTCAACGGTCTTGTTCAAATCGTGCATCACGAATCGGGTTGCACTTTCGCACAGTTCAAACGCCTTTCGGTCATCGGCAAAATGGTAATACTCAAAGAGCGCATTGGTAATGAACCCTGTCGCTACAACCGTCGGCGTATAGGCAGGAATCCGTGCATATCGCGCTTCCCAATCAAAATCGTAGCCCCAACACGCCCCAGAATAGCCCTTAGATTGTAATCGTATCAGTTCCGATATAAGTAAGTCAAACTTCGTGCCATCTCTTTCTTCGGGTCGCATTTCTGCAAGGTAGGTGTAGCCCTGCAGACACAAGCCGAGTGTAACCGGATTGTATCCTTTTGCAATCCCCAGTAGTGGTCTAAAATTGATCGAAAGCCTCTTGATGACTTGCTGAAATCCCCAACGCAGCAGTTTGTTGTGGTTAAGCAGGGGCAAGCAAAACAGTGGAGATGTTAGTGCGTCATATGGATCGTAGCCTCGATAGGCTTCGCGCTCAATGTATTGCTGCAACAGAAAGAGCCGCTTCGAGATGAAATCTGCATCCATACCTTTTACAAAGTCAATGCGAATTTACAACATTTGCACGACTTTGTAACGGCCGTCAAAACAAAAAAGCCCTCTTGAAATCAAGAGAGCCTGTCGCATACCATCGTTCTCCTATTGATTAAACCTTAATACCGTGCCAAATCATCAGTTCGCGTGCGGCGGCGTTGCCCGTCGAAACTGCACCTTCCATTGAATCATAAAAGCGATTTTTCGTGTAACCGCCTGCCATGAAGAGATTTTCCACCGGCGTTTTTTGCGTTGGGCGTTTGTGTTCAAGTCCAGGATAAGGCGCATACACCGATTGCGGCACGCGCACAATGGTATACTTCAGAATTTTAGCGTCCTTGGCAGTTTCAGGGAACAAATCTTTAACACTAGCATCGACTTTAGCAATAATTTCTTCATCAGGCAGTTTGATGATTTCCTTTGCAGGCGCAACGCCAACTTGGAAGCGCGTCTTGCCTTTGTGCGACATGCCACGCAAGGTCGCATATTCAGGCGTAGTTAGGGCCATATCCGCATAGAACGGAATCACCCCGTCAGGCGAAAAGAGAATATTGTCAATGTCTGTAATCTGTCGGTCATACCAGACCTGCACGGTTACCACTGGCACGCCCACAAACTCATCGATATTGCGGAAAAATGGGTATGCCGCTTTCAGATTTTCAGGGATGACCTTTTTGAGGTTGTGAATCGGCAAGGCAGTAATGTAGTAATCGGCTGTCAGGGTCTCACCGTTTTCCATTTTAACGCCTGTAATTTTCTTACCATCATAAATCAAAGACTGTGCTTTGCTGTTGTTACGCACCGTTGCACCTTTCTTGCGCAGATAATTTACCAGTGGCATAATGAGGTAATCGCTCGGTGAACCTTTAAGGAAGCCCATCATGGACGCATCAGGTCGGCGCAGGAATTCGCCTGTTACGGCCAGCACAATGTTCGCAGAAAGTTCAGCAGGCGGCAAAAATTTGAGCGCAAGCGCCATCGGCAAGAACATCTTCTTCATCATGCGCTCGCTTAATCCCTTCTTTTCGTGCCACTCTTTGTAGGTCATGCCGTCTTGCGCTGCGTAGTATTTCTCGCCTCCAAAGAGAATCGGTATTAGGACTCTTGCAAAGGCAAGCATTTCAGATATTGAAAAATAGCCGTTGCGAAAGAGCGCAGGCGTAAGATGAAAGGGCGAAGGCAAGTTCCACGTGCGAAAGGTAAAGCGTTCACCTCTGGAGAGCGTGTAGGTCAATGCATGTTCTTTCCACAGAATTTTATCATATGTACCAAGTTCTCTCATCAAGTCGTAGATTTCTTTGTATGCGCCGAAAAAGCAGTGCAAGCCCGTTTCAATCCAGTCTCCCTCTTCATCTTTCCAAGCAGAGACTTTGCCACCGAAGATGTCGCGCTTCTCAACCAGCTCTACTTGAAATCCGTTATCAACCAAGCGTTTTGCAGCGGAAAGCCCTGCTAAGCCACCACCTAAAATCAATACTTTATTGCCGCCCGTCTGAACGCGAGGCGTATCCACAGTTATTGTGTCGGTCATCGTTTGTTACAAGTTTAAAAGTGGTTTGTATCGAAGTAAATAGAACGGTGCTACGGCAATTAACCAAAAGAACAGGTTTGAAGTTCAACCTTTTGTGTTAAAATAAAAAAGCGCCCCGCCGTTTCCAGCAAGACGCTTCGCCTAATAATGAGTAGTGAGGAATGAGTAATAGAGAGGAAGAACGGATTTCATCATTACTCATTCCTCATTCTTCATTCCTCATTATTTCACCAACATCATCTTCTTCGTGGCGACAAAATTCCCCGCCTGCAACCGATAAAAGTAAATCCCACTCGCAAGCCCGGTCGCATTCAGCGTGAAGTTATACACCCCCGCCTCTTGCTTCCCATTGACCAGCGTCATCACCTCTCTGCCCAACACATCATACACTTTCAGCGATACCTCACTCGCCACAGGCAGTTGATACCCAATCACCGTCGTGGGATTGAACGGATTCG
>Ga0197142_1000255_pt1 | contig 48802 bp, 48 predicted proteins | sample GBS60_MetaG_FD_148614 | JGI IMG/M metagenome (GOLD analysis project Ga0197142, IMG submission 148614) | Sediment microbial communities from Great Boiling Springs, Gerlach, Nevada, United States - GBS 60_MetaG | ecosystem: Environmental > Aquatic > Thermal springs > Hot (42-90C) > Sediment... | reverse complement strand
GAGGGGTGATCTAGGTGGTGGACACGGCATCGGTGACAGATGCCAGCGCAGAATCGCCCCTGCTCCGCTCATCCCCCCCTCCTCGCCCACAGCGTGGGAGAGGAGGGGGCAGGGGGGAGGTGAGGGCAACCCTCACCCCCGGCCCCTCTCCCGCACTGCGGGCAACCCTCACCCCCGGCCCCTCTCCCGCACTGCGGGAGCGGGGTGATCTAGGTGGTGGACACGGCATCGGTGACAGATGCCAGCGCAGAATCGCCCCTGCTCCGCTCATCCCCCCCTCCTCGCCCACAGCGTGGGAGAGGAGGGGGCTGGGGGGAGGTGAGGGGCATCATCCTCCCCCCTCCTCGCCCACAGCGTGGGAGAGGAGGGGGGCTGGGGGGAGGTGAGGGCTACCCTCCACGATGTTACATAACATTTATCAGGTTTTGATATATCGCTGTCGCTAACTCTGTTTGATGATACGTGTCACGTTCCCGAAAGTTGCAGAAAATCTGCATTGCAGCTTGTACGTCATACGTAGAGGCGAGGCAGGCTGTGCCCTGCCCACGACGCAGGAGACCTGTTTATCAATCCGGTATCTAGCGTGGTTCCCGCACTTCGATTGGTGCTATAATCAAAACGTGAGAATTATCACGTACTAGATATCTGAGCTAATCATGAACACACCGGCAATTGAAACGACTGATCTCGTTAAGCGGTACGGCAACCTCACCGCGCTCGATCACGTGAACCTCCGTGCACCGGTTGGTCGTATCTATGCGTTGCTGGGGCCTAACGGCGCCGGTAAAACGACCCTGCTAAGCATTTTGACCACTCTCTTGCCACCAACGTCGGGAAGTGCCCGCATTCTCGGTTATGACGTCGTCCGTGATGCGGCGGAAGTCCGCCGTCGGATTGGCGTGACATTTCAGGAAATGGTGCTCGATCCACTCCTAACCGGTCGCGAAACGCTTGATTTCCATGGACGGCTCTATCGCTTACCGGCAGACGTGCGTCGGCAGCGTATTCGTGACTTGGTCGAGCTGGTACAACTGACTGAGGCGATTGATCGTCCGGTCAAAAGTTATTCTGGCGGCATGAAGCGTCGTCTTGAATTGGCCCGTGGCTTGATGACTGATCCACAGGTATTAGTGCTCGACGAGCCGACGCAGGGTCTTGATCCGCAAAATCGGGTGAATATCTGGAACTACATTCGCGACCTAAACCGGCAGCGTGGGATGACCATCTTGCTGACTACACACGCTATGGATGAAGCAGAGGTTCTAGCCGATCTGGTGGGCATCATCGATCATGGGTGCTTGATCGTCGAAGGACAGCCAACCGATTTGGTTGCCTCGCTGGGTTCGGATGTGATTCGAGTACGTGGTCGGGGCGATTTTCAATATCTGGCGACGGTCGTACACCGTATTGAGGGTGTTCAGCGCGTTGAGACCGATCCGGCTGACGGTCTGGCGCTCATTTATACCGACAACGGGAGTCGACGCCTCTCTGTTGTGCTAGGAGCGATGAGCGGGAATGGCTTTGTAATCGAAGATGTTACCCTGGCGCGACCTTCGCTCGGTGATGTCTTTTTGCATTACACCGGTACAGCATTGCGTGATTAAGCGAGGCTCGTATGTACGCAACCTACGTCATTTGGACGCGCCACATGCGCAAGTTTGTCCAGCAAACCGAAGAGCTGTTCGGTCTGGCTCTACAATCGATATTGTGGGTAGTGCTCTTTGGAGTTGGCATGCGCGGCATGATCAGCTCGGTTGGGGGAAGTGACTATATGTCGTTCATCCTCCCCGGAATTATTGCTTTGAGTGCACTTGGCGGAGCTGTTGGGGGTGGGATGGTTTTACTCGATGAGCGACTCCGTGGGATTGTCAAGGAGTACCTGGCTGCACCAATTCCTCGCCTGAGCATCTTGTTGGGCAGTGCCGCCAGCACTGCGACGAAAGCACTCTTTCAGGCTATCCTGATGCTATTCGTCGGTTTACTGATGGGAGCGCGATTGGGGATGAATCCACTTGGTTGGCTCGGCGCTCTGGTGTTGCTCGTTGTCTTTGCCATTGGCTTTAGTGGTCTGGCACTCGGTGTCGCCGCTGTATCGCGTAGTATTGCTGGCTATCATGGAATGATCTTCCTCTTCAATTTGCCATTGTTGTTTGCCTCTAACGCTCTCTATCCTCTCGACGTCTTACCTACCTGGATGCGGATAATCGTGTTGATCAATCCGGCAACGTACTTCATCGATGCAGTACGGTCGTTGGCATTTGGAACACCAGCAACCCTGCCACTATGGATGAGTGGTTTGATCCTGCTTGGTTTTGCTGTGGTCGGGATGGCTTTCGCTTTGGCGCTCTTTCGCCGCTCGCTGCGGGCGTGATTGTGCGTGCTTGATGCTTCGGATTCTGGGGCGGTAAGGATTTGTCTGGGTTTCACCGTATCCCGACCATCTTCAGTGATGTCGGCTTATCCCTGCCGCAGCGTTTCACAAAGCGTTCTTCTACCGATCACATCCAACCAGCGTGGTAGGATCGATATTCACCTCACCGCGCCAGACCTGATAATCGAGATGGGGGCCGCTGGCGAAGCCGGTACTGCCCATTAGCCCGATCACGTCGCCAGCCCGTACCTGCTGGCCGTCGATGACCGTAACAATCGCGAGATGTGAATAGCCGGTACGCCAGATACCGTCTGCCGCCAGCACCCAGACATGATGACCAGCGGGGTAACTATCTAGCGTTACCCGTACCTTGCCGTCGTGTGTTGCGACTACAGGAGCGTACCAGCTTGCTTCCGGTTCGGCGATTCCATCACCATTGCCATCAACCGCCAGATCGATCGCACCCCAGATCGCGGTCGGTGTGTGCGAACCCACACCGTACCCCTGGGTAATCACGACCTGACCGGTCGTGGGTTGAACCGGACAACCATGGGGGCCTGTTTCATCAAGATAAAACTGGGGTGCGGCAGGTGTACGAGCTGAGGATGGCAAGGGTGCTACAAGTGGCGCCAGAACCTCTGGCGGTGGGAGGGTCGGCAATGGTGACCGTATAGACGATGTTGTATAGGGGCGCAGCGATGTTCCCTCCTGCCGTTGTATCGGTTGAGACGGCGGTATAGCCGGTGTTGCGGTGTGGGATTCATGCCTAATAGTCTCAGCGATTAGATCAGCCTGCGATTGTAACAGCATGCTGACCTGCTGCAGAGCGACGGTTGTCACGTAGTGTTGGAAATGCTGCCCTCTCTCGCTGAGCAGTGGTGATAATGCCAGCGTTGTGGCTAGACCAGCAGCCATAGCCAGTGGCGCCAAACTGAAACGGGCTTGAATCTGGGGAGGCAATGACCTGATCACTGTCGGTTGTATCCCCAACACAAGGGCAATAACTTCAGCTTCGCGAGGATTGAGGTGACGTAATCCGTACTCTGCCTCGGCAAGCACACGAGCCGGAATACCGGTTAAAAGCGCCAGATCAAGAAACGTCAGCTCACGAGCACGACGAATAGTGCGAAGTGTCTGCATGACTATCCTCATCAAAGCCTGATCAAACACCCGGATTTCTTATCGAGCATGTACCGTGCCTGTGCGACCATTGCGTGGGAGGTTGCCCATATGCGTTCGCTCCCGCCCCCACGCTCCCCCTTCCTCTCCCTGTAGGGGAGCGGGGTGGTCTGGGTTGTGGACTCGGCATCGTTGAAAGACTCTGGCCCAGAATCGCCCCTGCTCCGCTCATCCCCCCTCCTCGCCCACAGCGTGGGAGAGGAGGGGGGTAGGGGGAGGTGAGGGCCGCCCTCACTCCCGGCCCCGCTCCCGCAGCGCGGGAGCGGGGTGGTCTGGGTTGTAGACGCGGCATCATTGACAGACGCCGGCCCCGGCCCAGAATCGCCCCTGCTCCGCTCATCCCCCTTCCCCTCCCGCAGCGTGGGCGCGGCAGGGGGCTGGAAGGAAGGTGAGGGGCATCATCCTCCCCTCTCCTCGCCCACAGCGTGGGAGAGGAGGGGGGTAGGGGGGAGGTGAGGGCCGCCAAGCGTACTCCGCAGCACCGACGCTGCAACCGTTGCAACTTATGGAGATGTTTTGATCGAGACTCATCAACAGCTCAGGTTTTTGATCATGCTCTTACAATGACACGATTAGCTTGAAGATAGCACAATCGGGTAGCGTGCAAGATGACAGAATGTCTACAAATCGTCTTCAAGTGGGTGTTTGCATACTCTCTGTTTCGACGACTGCCTCCCGCCACCCGGCAGACAGGTGGTGAGAACAAAACGCATTGTCCGATCAAATGAGAACGCGGGCCAGCGGCCCGCGTTCTCAGGCAAGAGGTACATTGTTCAGACGCACCCTAATCGCCATACGTGCGAGCTTCTTTGGCAGCGTATTCTGCTTCAAGCTCGGCCAGTTTCCGTTTCCGCTCGCGCTTCTCAAGGCGGTTGAGGGTGATGTAACCGGCGAGGATTGACACAAAGAGGGCAGGCCATACCAGCCAGGCAAAGCTGATTTTGATACTAATGGCAAATAAGAGGCCGAAAAGACCAATGAATACACCACCGGCGGCCATGTATACTTCAAAGCTAGTACTATTGAGGTAGACTTCGTCTCGTGGGCTAAACCGTTGTTGACGAGCCATACGCGACCTCTATCTGACTAATCCTTGTATCTTTGCACCTATGCTAGCACAGCGCTCGACGGAATGGTAGTAGTTGAAACGATGCATTCTTTGTGCAATATCTGTGCTTTTATGCAAAATCGAAGGATACAAGAAGGGGCAACCGCAGGTTGCCCCTATTGTTCATCAGCGTGGTTGAGTGGCTGGTCTAGGGCCACCTTCGATCAGCATCCGCAGGCGATCAAGTTGAATACGCATATCGAGAGAAGCAAAAATTTGGCCGAGACCAACCACAAAGACGCGCAAGCTGGGATCGGGCACTTCGTATTCAACCCGATTTTGCACAATCGTGCGATCGCCATCGGCAAACCAACGCCAGAGTTCTTGCCCCTGCCAGAGACCTTCGATCTTCAACAGAATGTGATTGCTATCACGTTCAGTAACGGTATACGTTGCACCGGCCAGCGCGAGTGACTTCAGTCGTAGTTTGTGTTTGCTTCCCAGGGTCATTAACTCGCCTTCGATGGGGTCAAGAACGACCAGCGGCGAACGCCACTCCTTCATTAGTTGCGGATCAGTTAGGTAGCGTTCTACAGTCGCAGGTGGCGCCTTAATCGAAACGAACTGTTCTTGCACGATCATGCTTACTCTCCTCTAGCTATGCGCTTTCGATTGTAGCGCGATAGTATTCTTCGATACCGCGTTTCAGCATCAGAGCCGGATAGCCTGTCACCGGTACACCCAGGGCATTGCCCACAGCATCGTTCGGTCCTAGCGAAACAACTTCGCCGAGTTCGACCGGTTCGTAGGCGCGTGGCGCTTCACCGCGTGCTTCTGCTGCCAATATCTCAGCTAGATGCTCACCCTGACGCATTGCGTATGATGCAGTTGGTGGCAGAGTACCACCACGACCATCAGGAACTGCCGCGCAATCACCAATTGCGAAGACTGCTGCCTGTCCACTCACGCGCAAATAGCGATCCACTAGCACCCGACCCATGCGATCGGTGGGAAAGCCTGCTTCGGCGAGGAGGGCTGGTGCGCGGATACCGGCCCCCCACACGATAGTCCCGGCCCGCAATATGCGACCATCGGCAAAACGGAGTAATTGTGGTTCAACCCGTACAACCGGTGTTTGCAAGAAGATATTCACACCCAAGCGTTCCAGCCGACGCACGGCCTCATTGCTAGCCCAGGTGCCGAGATGCGGTAAGAGATGATCTTCTCGTTCGATCAGAGCAATACGGACTTCGTTGCGTGGTGCTCCAGTTTGCCGACAGAGATCATCGGCCCATCCGGCCAGTTCACCGGCCAGTTCACAACCGGTATATCCACCTCCTACAATGGCAGTCGTCATTGCAATCCGCAGCTCGGTTGGATCGGTCAACGTTGCAGCCCGGCTAAACTGGCTTATCAGATGCTTACGCAGGGCAATCGCATCGGGGAAGGTCCGTAAGGGCAGTGCATACTCGCGGGCGCCCGGAACCTGAAAGGCAGTTTCGCTGCCCAGAGCGATAACCAATCGATCATATTCCACACTTCGGCCATCAGCAAGGGCAACTCGTCGTTCCAGGGGATGGATTGCCTGTACCCGACCCTCGATCCGTTCTACCTCACGGCCTTGAAAGAGCTGATCGAGCTGATAGATGGATTTCTGGTCGGTAATCCCGGCGGTAGCAGTCAGATGCAACAACTGAATCAATTGATGGTACGGATATTGATCAACAACGTGAATAGTAATATCCAGCCCGTAAGTGCGACGGAGGCGGGCCAGATCGAGCGCAGTACGAAGACCGGCATAACCGGCGCCAAGAATCACGATCCGCATAGTAGCAAAGCTCCGTGGAACAGTAACCTCAGAGGCATCACCAATTGCCTCTCTCTTTACAGCATACCACGGTCTGACCGCCGGTTGACTGCACAAAAAGCACAGCTTACTACTCTACCTGACAGAGAGACAAACGCAGAGGATCGGGATGTGTAGGCTGACACATCCCACACCTCTGCGTCAACCGACAACCTCAACCGATCACGGCGCCGGTGGTGTCTTGGGTGGAGTTTCGACCCACTCATCAACCTTTGCCGCACCCTGCTCGACGGCATCAGCAGCGCGGCTGGCTGCCCGGCTGAAGCTCGTTCCCAACTCTTCGGCAGCACGAGCCAGGCGTTCGGTAAACGAACGTACCTGCTCGCCTACGCGCTGTGGGCTAGGCAGTGTGATCTGCGGCGGATCGGCGGCAAAGATGTCGTCAACCACCCGCTCCGAAACGTTAGCCAACTCCTTTGGAAAAGCGACAACAGCCATCGCTACTTCTGCCATTGCTCGGCGTACTCGCCGTCGCGAATTGCGGGGGAGCAGCACTAGCGGTACCGAGGCGACAGTCAAGCCGATCCGGGTAGCGCCACCGACGAAGCTAGCCGCCATCTCAAATAGTCCATCACGCTCAGTCGTCGTTTCATTGCTCATACTCATCTCCTCCTTTGCTCACCATGAGCAATCAGCGTTACTTCGTCTCTGACTTGGGTTCTTCACCCTCGGCTGCCCACTTCTCAATGCTCTTCCCGGCGATCTCGGCAAAATCGCGGGGCAGCGAAGCGAATGCGTACATCAACTCTTTGGTCGCATTGCGCATATGCTGGCGCGACTCTGGAGGCAGCAGGGCCAGCGGTAGTGTGAAGAGCGAGAAACCAAGCCGGGCAATCCCGCCACCAAATTCCATTGCCGACTCAACGAAGCTGTCGCTACGTCGTACTGGAACGCTGCGTACCCGCACCTCACCTTCGGTCTCCGTCATAGTTACACCTCCTTAAATGGTAACGGTCAGCCAAAATAGCCGCCTACGAGTAAACCTGAGATGATCTGGATTAAGGCCACAAATGGATTTGAGGCCAGGAGATAGCGCACATAGTTCTGCTGGGTTGGTTCCTGGTAGAGCTTTATCTGATTATAGATCGGCGCAACCAGTGCCAGCAGCATAAATGCTGCTACCCAATACTGTCCCCATATCAGTGCCAGAACAAGAAGCATGGCCTCGAAGCCATTAATGGTCAGGTATGCCACAATCAGGGTGCGTTTGACCCCAATCGCCACCGTTAGCGATTGCAATCCTAACTTGCGGTCGCCTTCAACACTCTTGATATCGTTGAGGAAGAGTAAGCCGGCTGCCAGACCACCATTAATCAATGCTACCAGCACACTTTGCCATGTCAGAGGAGCAAAGATCAGATGTCCCGCCAACCAGCTCATACTCACGTAGCCTAAGCCGACCGCTGGTGGTCCTAGCCAGAAATGCTTCTTCAGCTTAATCGGGGGCATGCTGTAAATAACCGACAGTATAATCCCGAGCAGGGCGAGCAGGACGATCAACGGCCTACCGAACACAAATGAGACCAGTATTGTCGCTGTGCCGAGTACAATCCAGTTCCAGCGTGCTTCTGCCAGCGAGACGATTCCAGCCGGAATCGGTCGTTGTGGATCGTTGATCGCATCAAGCTCACGGTCAAAATAGTCGTTGATGCTCTGGCTAAAACCGGTACCGAGTGGGCCGGTCATCAATGCACCAAGCAGCAACAACCACCAGTGATTGGGTTTTGTCCAATCAAATCCTCGCTCAAAACCTGATGCCAGTGCGCCACAGAAACAGACCAAAACTGGCGAGATCCAAGTCACCGGATCGGCCAACTCAATGTGGGCCCGGATTTTTCGGCTGAGTGAGACACGTTGTTCAGTCGAGATCATAGCTGTTTACCGCATCGCCGGGCAGAAGCTGCACCGGTCACAAGACAATGGCCTCTCACTTATGGCTTCACTGCCTGATATAACACGTGATCATACCCTTCATCAAGCGTCACATCGGTAAATCCAATCTGGCGCAGCAGGTCTGGATACACGCGGTGGTCTTTAAATTCGAGCACCGAAAAGCTCATCCCGATTGCGCAGAGGTAGTGGGTTAGATAGTCGTAGTTGGGATGATGGGGATCGCTAATGACCATATCAAGGATTAACACGCGACCACCGCTTGGCAGGGCATCGTATGCCTTTTTCAGCAACATCGTGCAGAACTGAGCGTTCATCGGATAGAGGATGCGCGAGAAGAGGACGGCATCACCCTGCGGGTATGGTTCGCGATACATATCGATCGCAACCGGTGTAATCCGATCACTCAGTCCTTTGGCGGCAACATTTTCACGCACCAGATCAAGCGCGCTCGGCAGATTAATCAGTGTCACCTTGAGCTGAGGAAAGGCTTGGCACAGCGCTGCTGCAATATCGCCGATCCCCCCACCAACATCAACCAGAGTCTGCACATCGGCAAGTCGTGCTCGCTTGACCAACAGCTCGGTGAAGAGCTGGATGTTCGAGCGGTGCAACGTCTCATAGAACAGGCTATCTTCGCGGGTGCGTGGCGGGTGAGGGACGATGCTGGTAAAATCAACTTTCCCCCGTACCACATCGGCGAGCCGCAGATAGTAGTTTTCAATCAGATCGGCAATGTAATCAACGAACGGTACCATCGTCATATTACGATGACGTTCTGGATCGGCAAAGAATTGGTCGGCGAAGGGAGTCAGTTGCCACAGATCACCTTCTCGTTTCACCAGGCCGACCTGTTCGAGCGTGATAAGGAACTTTTCCAGCCGCTGTGGTACCGTCTCTGTTACAGTTGCCAAATCGGACAGAGTACGCGGCGCTGCGGCCAGGAGATCGAATAGCCCTAAATCCTTGGCCGCTTTGATCACGAAGAAATCAACCGTTCCTTTAAAGACCATGTCGTAGGCCCGGTTGGTTGCCGCAAACAGCTCTTGTTGTTCAAGTGCTACGGCGTCTGGCATCATTGACTCAACCGATGGTACAGTCGTCATGCAATCCCCCTCAGGCGCAGATGTTCGGTTGCTACGAGATAACCGAAGTCGAATCTTCTGTCTTGGTGGCCAGCCGATTTAGCAACGGCTGGAAAAAGATCGGAATAAAGCTGAGCCACCAACTGATGTAGCCGAGCCAGGCAAAGGTACGGTGTAACCGTTTCTGATACGGACGGTCCTTCATCGTGTGACCCCACCGATGACCGGTGATCATCGCACCTACCATGCCGATTGTTGGCAGCGGGCCGGTGATCATAAAGTAGATTTTCAGCCAGCGGGGTTGGTGTTGCCCCCCAAACCGCTCTTCGCGGAACAGACGCTCGATCCCAACCAGTGCAACCATTAGGTTCATCAACCAGTCGAGCGCATGTGCCAGGTTGGCCAGCCGGGTACGGAGTGCGGCCCGTTCTGGTTGATGATCGTTGCCTTCCTGCCGACATAAGTAGAGTACTGCGGTATAACACGCGAGTGATACTCCCGACACGGCCGCCATTGCGTACAGTATGAACCGCTCAAAGTTCGATGATTTCATGCAATTTGTATTATAGTACAAATCAGCGATATTTCAAACAACAATCGGTGAGGATCCGACTAATACGCGCTGCCAATTTCTTAACCCATCGGGGTCGCCGTACCACGGTCGTCCGTGGATCGATGAGTGGTACAGACCGGGTACCACTAGATATTCAGCGCCAGGTAATGCTGCACAGGTCAGCGTGGTAATGCCGTCCCCCCAAGCTTGAGCACCAGATGGCCCATCGATCATGACATAGCTGTTGTAGGCCATTCGTTCGATCCAGCGCCCGTTGCGATTCGCCTGAATGCTACGCCCGATGATAGAGGTGTAGCGGATATGGTCGTAGTATGCTCCTGGATAGTGTTGATTCGTAAACCCCACTGTCTGCCTTGTCCAGAATTCCTTACTATGATGCGGTGTACCGAGCATGACCAGGTGATGGACAAAGCGATGACCACCGTATATCTCACCTTTATATGGGTGATCGCCGAGATACATTCGAGCCACCGTACCACCTACGCTGTGGGCTACGATTGTCACGCTATCGGCTCCGGTCTCTTGTAACGCCTGAGCGACGGTGGCGCGCAAGATGCGCAGGACCGGCCGAAAATCCCAATCGCGCGTCAATGCCCAGCGCAATCGTCCAATTGGGGTGATGAAGACCTGAAAATCGAACGGTGGCCGAGAAAGAACCTGGGCCAAGGTTTTGTAATCATCAGGACTGGTCAGGTAACCGCCAATAATAACCAGTGGACGAGTCATACGTGCTCTCACTAGGCGTCGAACCAGAGTGGCACTACATCACGAGCACCGTACCAGGTTGACGGTGCGTTGTACGGTGCGTGACGGGCACCCTCAAGAATCAAGTTGTCTGCTCCAGCCAGATAACATGCCGCCGTCGGAACAATTCCATCGCCGATGAGATTTCCATCACCAAATGAGACCTCATAGGAACGGTAGGCAATCATCTCTTCTGGTGAGCCGAACCGGCGACCACGCACGCTCCGACCGGCAACTGCGCGATACTTGATATGCGGAAAGGCCGCACCGGGATACCGCGCTTCCAGCCAGTCGGCAAATTGCTTGACCCATATTTCCGAAGTAGCATGAGCGGTACCGAGCGTAGTGAGACTCGCCACGACCTTGTGACCGGCATAGCGAACACCCTGATACGGTTCATCGGCCAGGTACGCTCGGGCAATTCGCCCACCGGCACTATGCCCGATGAGATCAATTTTATCTGCACCAGTTTCTTGTAATGCAAGTTGTACCGTAGCCGCCAGGGCATCGAGGGCTGGACCGAAATTGGGATCGCGTAACGCCAGCCAGTCTAGCCGACTGAAGTTGACAACGTAAACGATTCGATTGTACGGCGGTGCGGCCAGAATCCGCGCCATTCCTAAGTAATCGGCGGGTGACGAGAGCCACCCGCCCATAATGACAACTGGACGAGGCATAGGTCACTCTTTATTTTCAGAGCGTTCAGTTTCAGTCGTCACCGTTGATTTGTTGTTGCCGTTCCCATTATCGGCAACTACTTTGATTCGACGGATGGTGTTATTCTGCGGCTTTGCCGGCTCACCGGGGAGTGCATTGATGACGGCATTGCACAGATCACCACCGATACGTAGCAATTCTTCGGTCTGGAAACGAATCCAGTGGCCGTAGAAGTTAAAGACCTTCTCGGTTGTAGTGCGTACTTCACGAGTAAAGGCTTCTAGACCCTGTGGTGGAAGAGCGCCTCGTGCATACGCACGCAGCAGATAGCCGATAGGTTGGACATCCGTCAGCGGCTCATCACCAGCCTGGCTCCGTCGCAACGGCGTTGATGGTGTTGACTCTTCGGAAGCCGATGGCTGATACGCAGGCGGAGTGTAGTTGCGCGGCGTGTACGATGGCGTGTACGATGGTGTAAACGACGCACTTCCAGGCGTATACGAGCGTGGTGGTGGAGTATAGGTTGCCCGTCCTGATGATGTCGATGTGGATTCATCGGCATAGCGTACCGGTTCATCATAGGTCAGGCCCAAGAAGCGCTGAAGCCAAATAGGCATCCAGCCCGGCCCAGCCGCTTGTCTGTAGCGGGGATCCTCTTCAGTAAGCCCAAACCACCGACGTACAAAACCGGGTAACCAACTAACAGTGTCATTTTCATTGAAGCGATTCATACCCGCTCCTCTCTATCAAGAGCCAAAGGCAAAGAGCCGACGACGTTGAGGGACATACGGTGCAAAGCAGAAATTAATGATTCGCTCTAGATCATCGTTTGGATAACGACGATCAAGGGTTGCAATTGAGTCAAGAACGTACATCAATTGCTCAACCGGTGTTTCTGGTTTACAACGCACTAATTTTTTGATCAGATGTCGGCGCAGTTCCAGACTATAGCGCAGCGACGTGGTTGCCAGACGGGCCAATAGTTGATCACGCACATCCACATTTTTGGTTAGTCGGTCAAGCCAGCGTGCCAACCCAAGTCGCTCACTGCGGTCAAGGTAATAGTTAACCAGATCGACCAGCCCAACGACTGATGTCACGCTGATCACTTCTGCCCATCGTTTAGGAAAAGAGAGACGGTTAAAGGCTGACAACGATTCGAGTTGTTCGATCAATTGGCAGGCAGAGTGGTATGGCTCTCGTTCAAAGGTACGACGCAGACCAGCTTCCCGCTCGGCCAGCATTGCCACCGCTTCACGCACGACACCGTCGCTATCATCATAGCCACCGTGGTAGAGGTGCATCTCATGTGCCAGTTCGTGCAGTGCAATACCCACGCTGCCATCTTCGTCCCAGCGGCCAAGCATCACCACCGACCCAGAACGGGGTGAAAAGCTACCACTATCACCCCAGGTTGTGTCCCGAACGGTATCAACCGCTTCAAATGTTAGGCGCTCGGCAAGTACGGTCGGTGGGATGTCGGGCCACATCTTGGTTGCCAGGCGTCGGACCTTTCCGGCCAGCCGACGCGGACGGTAGGTATACTGACCAACCGTTAGGGGGCGGTCATCAGCCCGCTCCATATCAATCATCAATTGTTGACCGCCGGAACGAAGCAACAACTGCATAGACGATCCTCCCTAGCGAACACCTTTCAAGAAGAGGCGCATGATCTGAATGACCTGCTCTGGTAGTTCAAACAAGATCAGGTGACCACATTTTGGTATTTCCAGAAACGAGCCATTCGGAGTGAGAGCAACCAATTTTCGTCCATCAGCCGGACGCATAATCGGGTCGTTAGCCCCAGCCACCAGGAGGAGGGGCTGGCGAATCATCTTGGCCTGTTCGGCTACAGCCGCCAGAATCTCTGGGCGTGACAATTCAGAGGCCGACACCCGTACAGCCGCCGGATCGCAATAGCGAAGCCCAAGCGTACCAAGTCGAATATCGCCAACCGATGGCGTATGCTGTGCCATCACCAGTCGGGCATATATGAAGGGCAACCACCACAGGTTGCGGCGTTCGATGGGACGTAACACCCGATTAAACACTGTATCGAGCAGGCGGGGGACGAACGCCGAAGCCAGCTTGTTGTACGGTAACAGACTAAAGTTAAAGAAGAGCAATGAGCGCACCAGTTCGGGATGATTGGCGGCGACGTGCAAACCGACGAATGCGCCGAGCGAGAAGGCAGCCAGATGCACTGAGCCGAGATTCAGCTTCCGGATCAGTATTTCCAGATCAGTGCTAAAGCCGGCAACGGTATAATTCTGGCGCGGATCACTGTCAGAAAAGCCATGCCCTTTCAGATCGTAGCTGATCACGCGATAGCCAGCCTGGGCCAGCGGATCAACGACATGGTGCCACCAGAACGACGAGCAATCCCAACCGTGGATCAATACCAACGGTTCGCCATCGATGGGGCCAACATCTTGATAATGGTGCACCACACCGTTCAGCTCAATGAAGCGAGCACGTGCTAACAAGGCTCGTTCACCTTCAAGACGGCGTCGCTCGCGTGTGCTGAGCTTGCCGGCAAGGCGTGTGGCTACTTCGTTGGCATACGCAACGTACTTTGCCGTTGGTGGCGCATCGATTGGTCGCGCCGGTGGTCGCTCAAACGGGATCGGTTGGGCAAGCACTGACATACGCGCCCCCTTCGCTATTCTACCCACAGCCGCAGCACTTCTCCTTCAACTCTGGCTCGCAGTCGGCCACCGTCAACCAGGCCGGGCAACAGTACGTGACGCCGCAACTGACCAAGCTGAACAACGACCTCTTCATTCGCAACGGCAATATCGAGGGATTTGGGGTCGAGGAACGGAATAAGAAGCCGCATATCGCGATCACTACTTTGCGGGCGCGGTGGCTCACTCATAAAGATGTCACCATCACGGTAGAGTGCTGCACCACGCAATGCCCATGTATCGCGGTCGGTTGCTGTTGCATCAATTTGCCCGATCCGTAGCAGTGGTCGTGCGCGACTCGTCTCGTGGCTGAACTCGTGGCGACTCTCATCATCAACCTGATCCGGCGTTCCGTTGACAATCACCTCGTCGCTGGCAAGTCCATAAAGACCGAATGCAGTCAATGCTGAGCGGAGTGGTGGCAGACGGAGTTCTGGTGGTAAGACAACCATGCGTACACGTGCACCGCTCTCGGTCTCAAGCCGTGCGCGTTGCGCTTCCAACTCAATCCGCAGCTCTTGCAGGGGCGCAGTAGCACTTGGCGCCAGAATGGCGGCTGGAATCATTGCCTGTTCTTGCGAAGCACGCGATTTTCCCGGTCCGCGATCAAGCCCGAAGATCAGACGGACTGCCCATCGCAACACATCAGGTAGCGTCAAGGCCCGCAGGAGGGAATCCGGTGACGGACCATCGAGAATCAGCAGATCAAACCGGCCTGATTGACGGGCGCGCTCGGCGACTAGCATTGCCGCCACCGCATCAATACCCGGGAAAGCGGGCAACTCATCAGGGCCAAGATCACGCAAGCGGGAAACCAACCCACTGCGCAACGAAGGTCGCACCTGCTCCCAGCGGCGTGCTACTTCTTCGTGAGGATGAATCTCCATTGCTGCCAGATTTGGTTCTAGTTCGAGTGGGCGTGCACCAAGGCTCTGATGAAGCAGATGGCCGATCAGATGTCCTGGCCCACTCGAGGCTAGCAGGGTGCGATAGCCGCGTCGCGCAGCATGACATGCCGTCGCCAGCGCTGCCGCGCTTTGTTGGAGTTGATGATGAGCAGTAAAGATCAGTGTGCGCATGGAGAGTGCTCGCAACCGGTGCTAGAAGCAGCCGGTATAGTCAACGGGATCGTTCCAACGAACAAGCGATCATGCCGCTTCGACTTGTTGTTTACTGGTCGTGCGTTCAACCGGTACCTCGTAAAAGGCCAGGCGCAGGATACCATCTTCGTACCGATGATCGCCAAGCGTGCAATCGTACAATACACGCGGCAAGGCAATGGTGCGTTCGATACGGCCAACAGTAATCGTTAAATCTGGTCCACTATGGCTTACCTCAATCGTCTCGCCGGCTTCAAGGAACGGCAAGCGCAGACAGAGATCATATTGACCGGGTTCGCCATCATCACTCCATTGTTCGAGCCAGATGGGTCGCTCATCGTACAGCAATGCGCCGGGATCAACCTCACCAAAGGTCAGACGTCCGATATGCAGCAATGCCTCGACTCCAATCGGTTCACCACCTTGCAGTACGGTACGGAAGATTGGTGTGGGCGCAAAGCTGGCTTCAATCTCAGCCAGATATTGTTGCTGGAGGTTCACCCAATAGTCAAAATACGGACCAAGATCGGTACGATGGGGTAAAATCTTGTTTACCAGTACTGCATCTAATTGCAGGCCATACAGACTCAGGAAGGTATACGCCCGTCGGGTCTCGAGCAGCGGTAAGCGTTCAGGATTAAGAACTAATCGCACCGACACGTTAGAGCTTACCAGAAAATTGGCCAGTTGCTCCATTCGTTCAAGCAGCTTCCCGACCTCTTCAAAGAAGCGGTCATCGGGCAAATCACGGCGGAAGGGACGCGCCACATTGGCAATTCCCCGGTACACTCGGAAGAGACGCTTTCCTGCCTCACCGCCGATAATCATTTCCGGATATGCCAGCAGACGTAACGTATTCCCGGTTGGTGCCGTATCAAGTACGATAGCATCCCAGCGCCCGCTTTGTGCTTCGTCCATAACCCGCTGCAAGGCTAGGATTTCATCGAGTCCTGGTTGATTGGCCAGCTCAGCGGCTGTTGACCGTTCGATCCCACGTGCGGAGTAGGTTGCAGTGACAAATTGTTGGAAGCCGCCCAGGTTTTGACGCCACTCATAAATAGTATCTACCTCAAGGCCGTAAAGATGAGGTGCGAGCGGGGTCGGTCGATCACGGCTGATCGCAATCCCCATCACATCGGCCAGCGAGTGGGCCGGATCACTTGACAACACCAACGTTCGGCGACCGGCACTGGCAAGCATTACTGCTGTTGCCGCCGAGAGTGTTGTCTTACCAGTACCACCTTTGCCGGAGTAGATGATGACGCGCGTCATATTCCCTCATGTGCCTGCAATATCGCTTTTCCCCCAACCCCATTTACGAATCGACCGAATCGGTGGTCGTACCATTGTGCGATTCGGACGTTGCGCCACTGCCACTAACCGCAGCCGGACGGTCAGTCCGACTCACCACGATCCGACGTACCGGTGTTGACGTTCCATGTTCAGCAGCCGGTGACTCTGCCCGGCGAATGCTAATCGCACGTCGTACCGGTTGCGCATCGTTAGGAGCAGGCGGAGTTTCAGGCGCCGATGGTTGCTGCACCGATGGTTCGGCACCAGATGCGGGTGCCGATGCCGATTGACGCACGGCTGCTCGTACTGCGATACGGCGCTGGGTTGGTTCCTGGGCTGGCTGTTGTTCGGTTGGTTCAGCGAACCGTACTGCTGCCCGTACCACCGGACCGACGGGGGCGAGCGGTCCACCTTCAGCTTCCTGGCGGGCAGCAGCGTAGTATAGGCCACGCATTGCATTGCGTCGCACGCGGGGGTCTTGCATGTTATTGAGCAGTTCAGTAGCCCCACTCAGAATCTCGCTGGCACGCCGCATACCACGAGCCAGGCCACGCGGTACTTCGAGCATCAAGCGTAACGATCGGCTCACTTCGTACATATTGGGCTGCTCAGGCAGAGTTGGCAATGGCCCGACCGGCGCCGTCGGTGCAGGAGAAGCTGATGCGGGAGCACCGCGCTGACGCTCGTAGGCTGCGATCAGATTACCGGGCGAAACCGGTTTCGCCTCTTCTTCCTCAGCTTTTGAACCAAACTTCCACCACCGCTTTTTCTTGGGCTGTGTGGGTTCAGGTTCAGGTGCTGGTGGCGGAGCTGGTTCGCTGGAAAGGAAAAACGGTGGTAACGGCTTACGCTCAACGGCGGGGAATTCTGCTTCAAATGCTTTTACCAACTCTTCACCGCTGAGGCCTGCCAGCACCTGATCGCCAACCCAGGCCACCATCTTTGCCAGCACGTCAACATCTTCGACCGGCATGTAATCAAGTGTATTAATAATCACTCGTTCTGGTTGCCCAGCATCCTGCACTTCACCGAGTGCAACTCGACGTTTGCGCGGCGGTGTTGCCGGTATGCGCAGGGCAAGACTCACGCGCCCGTGCCAGGGGTCCCAGGTCTCGGCGCGTACTACATCCACATCGCTCCATGGAAAGCCATCAACGGTATCGTTAAAAAAGCCACGTGCCCACAAGATCAATCGCCGATCCGTTAAGGCAACAAAATCGGCGAGGGCAAGGCCGCCAATACGACGCCGTTGTTCATCAAGGAGTGTACCGTCGAACAGTGCTAACAGGATTTCGCCCTCTTCGAGCAATCCACGCTGCTGCATCTCTTCGACGCTTGCCATACTAACATTGACACCGAGAAATGGGCTCATACCTGCTCCTTGGGCGGTTGCAGCCGCCGGTGATACCAATACTTACGTCGTGCGATCTTGATCGGCATCTCCCGATCCACTCAACGCTGCTAGTGGTGTACGTTGTACCGGAGCAGTCCGGCGGCGGAGTGGGATGTCACGCCGATCAGAAACGTTCATTGCTGTGCTTGGCGAAGTTGATTGCGTTGTCGGTGCTTCACGAGCTGCTGGCGAACGTCGACGCAACGGAATCTCGTGATAGCGATGGGGCGTCGGTTCTGGTTCAGGTGGTGGTGAATCGGCTGAAGCCGACGACGTTGGTTGAGGTACCCCCTGACGATTCAAAAACGCCAGCGCAATCTGTTGAGCAGCAGGATTATTTGCAACAGTCTGAACTAAATCATTAACAGCACGAATAGCTTCTGTCAATTCTCGAATACTTGCCGGGCTTAAATCAAAGGGTAAATCAGCTTCGCGAAGGGTGCGGCGTAACGTATCCCATGCCGAGCGAGCGAGGCGACCGGCAGTAAAAATTTGATTTGGCGGCAGGCTGGCCGGGTCAACGATAAATGGAGCATTCGGCGTTACTGGAGTACGCGATGCACCACCGGGCCAGCGGTACGGTGTCTCATCGGGGCGTAATGCATCTTCCGAACCATAAATGACAGCGCCGAGGGCTGTCAATACATCGGGGGCTGCCTGACGAGCATCAATTCCGGCAGCCAACGCCGCACGAGCTGTTTCGGTGGCAGTGCGCAACAAAATCATCAACGCCGGTACATAAGCCTGAGGAACCAGAGTCAGCGTAAAGACTTGTTCCTCAGCATCAGGGGCACTGAAACCGAGTGTCACTTCGCCGTGGATCGGATCAATCCCGCGCCCATCGATGAATGACAGCTCATGCAATGGAAAAGCGTAGCACAGGTGTCGTCCGTAGTCACGTGCCCACAAGATAATGCGCAGATCGGTAATCAGACAATAATCGTGCAACGTCGGCCCACTGAGCCGTTGTCCCTGCTGGTCGAGCAACACACCATCAACCGCGACCAGTACTTGCTCGCCGGGATCGAGCACGTCAAGGCGCGTTATCTCTTCAAGATGAGCCGGTACGGTTGTATGACTGTAGTAAAGCAGGTTAATCATAACGCTCCAGAGGGATCGGCGTGAAGCGGCAGGATGCACACTTCACGCCTGCCCACCAACCTAGCGGTTGAAGCGCGAGCGGATGCGCTTCGGACGGAAGCCGTTGCTCGAGCTGCTGAACGCTCCCTCGCCCGAGCCACTCCGGGATACGCCCGGGTAAGCATTGCGGTTGATGTTGTCAACCGCGGCCGCGGTGGCCTGTAGCGCATTCGAGACCCATTGCCAGTGGCCCTGGAACATAATGTCGCCGATTTGCGCCACTTGGGCCGACGACTCCGAGAACCAGCCTCTCGTCGCCATGCACACACCTCCTTGATCAAACGAACCTCATTATTTAGGTCATCGGAGGCAAGCCTCCGAGGAACCCCACCATCAGGCTGCCTCAACGTTGCGCCATCTGTGGCGCCATGAAGGGCACGCTTAACCATTCGCCCTCCATCTCTGCCTGACCGGCTTCAAGACCGGCCAGACTGGTCGGCAGCGTAATCACCCGCCGAAAGTCACCGATCTGCACCACCAATTCATCACCGTTCTGATACAGATCGAGCTGTGACACATCGGCAAAGGGCAATCGAATCTTCACCCGGTAATATTTATCGCCTACTTTGCTGATTTCCAGCGGTGCCCGGTCGTAGAGCACAGCGGTTGGATCCATATCACCGTAGATGTCATCACCCATCTGGCGTAACTTCTCCAACCCGACCACCTCTTCGGGATAATACGGCACCCGTCGGATTGGTAATGGCACAAACGAGTGTTCGACATCTTGCAAATAACGCTGCTGAATGTCACGCCAGTGGTTCAAATAGCCGCTATCCTGGTCGAGCGGCAGAATCTTGTTGACAACAACCATGTCTACAGTCATGCCGTACATTGATAGATAGGTCAACGCACGCTGGCTCTCTTTAATGACCATCTTTTCCGGGTTCATCACCAGCCGGATCGACGTCTCGCGTGGATTGGCCAGTGTTGCCGTGACCCCTTCCATCTGGCGGAACATCTCATCGACAGCGTCGTACACTTCGGGTGGCGCAACCATCTTGTTGAGGCCAGGGGTGATCTTACTCATCGGACGGATCAATGGCTTAATCACATAGCGCTCAGCGCCACGTAACATATTGATTGCCCACTTGAACGTTTCGGGCGCTGATAGCAGGCGCAACGTTTCGCCGGTAGGAGCACAATCAATGACTAGCAGATCGTAATCGCCGCGCTCTTTATGCTTCTTAATCCGAATGAGTGGGAAGGCCTCTTCCATTCCGGGCAGGACGCTCATTTCGTCGGCCAGGATGCCCTGCACGCCCTGCTCGGCCATTAACTGCGCGAAATGCTCGCGCACGATACCCCAGTTGCTCTCGATGTCGTGATAAATGCTCACTTCAAGCGCATCGAGATTGTTGGTAATGCGGACTGGTTCAGGACCGAGAGGCCCTTCGAGATCAAGTGAGTCGGCCAGTGAGTGGGCCGGATCGGTGCTCATGACTAATGTCTTTAAGCCACGATCCGCAGCCCGGAGGGCTGTTGCTGCTGCGACGCTTGTTTTGCCAACGCCGCCTTTTCCGGTAAAGATTAGAGTGCGCATCAGGGCCTTTCCAGGAGCTACTGCTCGGCTGCCATCGACTGCCGCCAGTGCGGCGCCAGAGGTCTATAATCGACTACCACCTGAAGTTTTTGCTTAAAAGCCAAAACCTTCTGCGTTCCGTTGATTTTGGCCTGTACCGCAATAGTAGCACGAATATCCGCAAGTGTCAACAAATTTTTCTCATATGCACCAATTCACGTGCACGGTATGAAGCCATATTGATGATAGCCAAAACCTGTTTTTGCCTTTGTTACGCAGTGGTTTCAAACTGAGTATTGCAATATAATAGTAGCTCTTCGGTCTACCGTGAAGGCGCTTTACACCGTGGTTCGTAGTATGATTTGCAACAAACGCAGAACAAGGGTGATCGTCTTTGACCCTCTTGTCACAGACGATATACGATCATATTGTGACGATCATGATAGCAGGTACTCTATCTCGTCAGCCAGATCATGGATAGCAAAGATTATACTCTGTAGCTTGACGTGCTGTACACCGATATTATACCAACTCTTCTGCCACTTTGGCGAGAGCTTTGAATAGATCATGCTGATCTATCGTCGTTGACCAGGGTAATACCTGCCAGATTTCATCGTGGATCACAGTTGCGCCTGGTTCAAGGTGGTGAAGCGGCGCCAGGGTCTCAAGCTCAGTGCAGCTATGGTCATAGTACACTTCAAGGTTGCAGTTCCGATCGGGGTAGTGACCGTGCGGATGGTAGACTGCAAGTTTCACAAACATCGTCTCTTGATAGAGGTAAGCCAGCCAACCGGCGGCACTGTGCGTGCCTATTTTGGCCGGTGGTCCTGCTTGTGACGTGTCGATCAGGATATAATCGTCGCAGAAGGAAAGGCGTGGGTCGGGGAGTGGCGTGTAGGGCCAGAATGCGATCTGGCGGTTGGGAAGCAGCGGATTTGTCGGTGGCTGACCATTGTGCAGCGGTACAATTGCTAGACCACCAGGAGCAAGTTGGGTAATCGCCCATGGCGCCAGTTCAACCGGCCAGAGGCCATGGTTTGTTAGCGTGTGGCGCAAATGGACTCGTGGATGCGTGGGATCGAGCGTGATCGTGATACTTTTAGCAATCCCACCCGGATCGATGGCACTGCGCAGGATAACGCCATGATCGATCTGTTCGGCATCAGGGCCGATCAAGTCGGGCCAATAGCTGCGCGGAAAGGCTTCGGGAGCATGCCAGAGGCGATGACCGCCGAGCAAGGCAAATTCGCCCCACGGGGTTTCCCAACGGGCGTTCGGGGTTTCGGCTAGCAGGTTGGGACCTTCGTCTAGATGGAGGGCCAGGATGCGTGGCCCACCGCTGGCCAGAACACGCAGGTGCAAACGACGAGAGGTAATGGTTACAGTGGGGAGTGGTGTCATAGCATCCTCTGTTTCTGTTTCGCCAGCAGCTTCTTTGTCATGGTAGCATAGAAGTGGTGCAAACGAACAGGTAAGGTCAGGCAATGAACGAACCAACTATTTACGAACAGATTGGCGGCGAAGAGACGTTTCGTCGGATTGTTGATATTTTTTATGCGCGCGTTGAGGCCGATCCGCGGCTACGTCATCTGTTTCCACGTGATCTCGAACCGGGCAAAGAGCACCAACGGCTCTTCCTTATGCAGTACTTTGGGGGGCCACGTACCTATAGTGAACGACGTGGGCATCCACGCTTGCGTATGCGGCATGCACCTTTCCCAATCGGGCCGCGTGAACGTGATGCGTGGCTTGAACACATGTTAGCTGCCCTCGTCGAGGCCGGTGTTCCTGAACCGGCGCGTTCGGTGATGGAAACGTATTTTCGCCATGCAGCTCAGGCGATGATGAATCAGATAGGGAACGAGTGAAGAGTGAGCGAAGCGAAAGGATACCCATTACCTCACTTGGTGAGGGTGAGTTCCACATCACAGTTTTCACAGTTTTTCCTGATCGGCAGGGGTGATAGCGGGGTGCGCAGCACGGAACAGCGGTGGAGGTAAGTCCCATACGGAACCGGCAGCGTAGTGCGGGGAGGAGCTGACCCACAGATTTGAACTGCTGAAGCCCGACTTCAGCAGTTGATACACTGGACAGAGCTGGGAAACGGTATGGGAGAACAGTCCCCGGCAGCTCCCGACCTGGCTGGCGATAGGTGTTACCGTTCTCCTCGATGCACGGGTGCGACCCCGCTCGGATCACTCCTGTCTACGACAACCGTGGATCGTGCGCCCAACCTCAATTGTCAGCTAGCGGAACGCAGTGAACGAACCGGAGATGTACTACATGAGGTGAGTACGATGATCCACAGTGCTACTTGACAGAACTAGCGTAGAGATAAGGAGCGGGTTCCAAACCCGCCCCTAGTGCGTGAGAAGACCCGCATCTTCCTTATTCAACGATGATCCACTACCACGCCCCTTTCGTCGCATTGTCGGATGAACGCGCTGTCGGTAGAGGAATGGCGACTCGCACTGCTCACGCCCGTTATTGTAATGGTATGCTTGGCGAGGCGCAGCACCGTTGTGCCGCCACTTACGAATGTTTGGCCGGATAGATCACGATCTTTCGGTTTTCGCCCTCGCCTGAGCTTTCGGTATAGATCGTCTTGTCATTGCGCAGAGCGAGATGGACAATGCGTCGCTCGTATGCTGCCATCGGTTCAAGCATGATCGGTCGTCCAGTCTGCCGAACCCGCTCAGCCATACGCCGGGCCAGGCTCTCTAGCGACTCTTGGCGACGTTGACGATAATTGCCCACATCGACGACCAGTTGTGGCCATTTCTGAATTCGGCGACTGACGAGAAGATTAAGCAAGAATTGCAATGAGCGGAGGGTTTCGCCGCGCCGCCCGATTAACAACCCCATTGCCTCTTCGTCAGCACCTTCGACATGCAGCGTAATTGTTGCTTCAGGTTCGCCTTGTGGTCCGGTTGTGTGTGAAATCACCGCCGTCACGTATGCCTGAATATCCATGCGTTCGAGGAGATCTTCGAGAATGCGCTGGGCAATTTCACTGACCTTTTCAATTGACGGCGTCTCTTCCTCATCTTCGACGACGGTGACGCGCACCAATGCTTCATCACCGTTTTCGCCCGGATCTAGCACCTCAATCGCCACTTCATCACGGTCGCGGCCCAATTGGGCCAGCGCCAGCTCCACGGCTTCGGCGACGGTGCGTGCGCTGATCTCGATGCGCTTCATAGACACCTCTCGGTCACTATGACCGCCATACAGAATGTAACTTCTGACTAACGACGGCGACGTGGATTAGGATGTTGACGTACAGTGCGCTGTTCAGTACCGGTGGAATCGTTCCCTTCTACTGGCGCTTCTATGAGTGGTCGCATCACCGACCAAAAATCAACCTTCGGAGTTTCAGGCTGGGGTTCGGTTGTATTACCGGCAGGCGATGGGGTAAGGGTCAATGACGGGATTGGCCGGTTATCGGGAGGGAGGAAGCGCAGATAGTTGGCAAGTGATCCCCACCCTGACGTAAAGTACTGTTGAATAACGCCTATCACACTGCTAACTACCCAGTACAACACAGCACCGGTAGGGAAGGTAAAGGCGATATAACCGAACACGAACGGCATAATCAACATTGCCTGTGTAAAGGCTTTTTGCTGGGGGTCTTGCACTCGCGGAGTTGCCATCAATTGTTGTACTAACTGCAAGACAATTGAAAGAACCGGCAAAATCAGGTAAGCAAAACCGGCAAATCCATTGGGGCCAAACGCTGGTACACCCAAATCCATACCAAAGAAAGGGGCAGCCAGGATTTGGGCCAGTCGTTCATCTTTGAGCATCTCGGCGGCAGCGGCACTCAAGTTCACACGCTGTTCAGGCACCATCAGGTGGTAGACCGCCTGATACACACCGAAGAAAATCGGTAATTGTAGTAAGAGGGGTAAACATCCCCCGACCGGATTAATTTTATGTTCGCGATACACTCGCAGAGTCTCTTCTTGCAGCCGTTGCGGGTCTTTACCGTACTTGCGCTGAATCTCTTTCAGGATCGGCTGCACCTCTTGCATGCGGCGGCTCGAACGGAGTGAGCTAAGGGTAAGCGGTAAGATGAAAAGACGAGCCGCAATCGTGAAGAGCACGATCCCTAGCGCCATATTTCCCGTCAGTGACGAGAAGAAGAGCAGTAATTGTTCAAGCAATCCAACAAATGCCGACCAGATATTCATTGTGATCCTCGTTCGTGTTGCGGATTTGAAGTATGTGAAGCCGATATTTGTGTTTCGTCAACCGGTGTCGGCAAGAGGCCAGCTTGCCGGAGCAGTGAGACAATATCGTTTTGCAACTGACTAAATGGCGCGTCGATCACCTCTGGTGTGCGCACAGTGAATACAAGATCGTAGCCTGGTGATAACGTGGGCAGAAGAAGGCGAACGGCTTCTCGGATACGGCGACGGGCGCGGTTGCGTTGCACAGCACCTCCGATCTGACGACCGACGACGAATCCGCAGCGGAGGATTTGCCGTCGAGTTGGCGCAACGGAAAGGAGGAGCCAGCGTGATGTGAATATACGCCCTTCCCGACGCACTCGACGAAAATGTTCGGGGCGGCGCAACCGATTTGCACGTCGCATACGTGGAGTGCAAACGGGTTATCACTGACAGATGGCCTGTTGCCCATCACGTGCAGCACACCTCTGTTGCTGATAACCCGCTCCATAGTGATTTAGCGGTGCCCGCGGCGTACAGCTCGCCGCTCATCGCTGACGGTCAATTTCCAGCGCCCTTTCAGACGCCGACGACGAAGTACTTCACGCCCATCTTTGGTTGCCATACGCGCTCGGAAGCCGTGTTTGCGGCGACGCGGAATGCGCTTTGGTTGCCATGTTCGTTTCGGCATTGTATCTACTCCTCAGGTGTTGTACATTTGTACCTAAAAACTAACGCCATTATACTCATCACGATGGATTGATGTCAAACAGACCCATTCCCCTACCCCCTCTCTCGATCTGCGGGAGAGGGGGATTTCGAGGCGTACCACTCATGTACCTGGTGCTGCACGAGGCACGGATCGGAATATCCTGCCTGTCCTTGTGAAGAGGCGCAGAGATCGCGATGTGTAACCAGAGCCCCTGCCGACAATGCCGATAAACTATCAGGAAGCGCCAGGATTATTCTTCATGACCGATTTGCTCAAGTGTTCGGCGGATCACATCGCGTTGGCGTCGGTTGGTCGGACGCTCCATCTCATCTTCGTCATCTTCGTAATCGCGGCGGCGGCGATCTCGGTCACGGTCGCGGTCACGACGATGACTCGAACCGCCGAACTTCATCAGCAGGTCTTCAATCGTGGCATTTCCTTCAAATGTCTCGTCATTATCGTCTTCGCCGACAACATAGGTATCAGACGTCGGTTGTGGTTGTGCTGCACGGCGTTCCCGACGCTCGCGGCGTTCGCTGCGTTCCCGACGCTCACCGCGCTCACCGCGTTCACCTCGCTCACTGCGTTCACGCGCTGCCTGGACTGCGGCGGCGAAGCGCTCCATGTTACTACGACTGCTGCGTGGGGTTGGTGTTTCGGCAGATGTTTCTGTTGTCTCAGATGTAGACGTTTCCGTCGTAGGCTGCTCTTCTTCAAGCCGCATCGTCAAGCTTATGCGCTTGCTCTGCTGATCAATTCCAAGCACCTTCACAGTCACCTTATCGCCGACTTTCACCACATCTTCCACTTTGGCTACGCGATGTGGGGCGAGGGCCGAGATATGTACGAGGCCATCGCGCCCGACTCCGATATCGACGAATGCACCAAATGGGGCGATGCCACTGACCGTACCTTCGAGGATCTGACCGGGTTCGAGCTGCTGCATGCGTTGGGTGCGTAATGCTCGTCGTAGGCTCAGGCTAATACGAGCAGCCTCGCCATCGATCTCAAGAATCTTGAACTGATAGCGCTCACCGATCTTTACAGCATCTTCTGGCTTCTCGACCCGACCTTCGGCCAGCTCGCTCACGTGGATCAAACCGTCCTTACCAACTCCAATATCGGCAAAAGCGCCGAAAGGAGCAAAGCCGGTAATTACGCCTTCGACCACATCACCGACGCGCAGCGCAGCCAGTTTTTCACGGTCAATCTCTTGACGGCGCGGCGGCTGAGGTTGGGGTTGCGACTGGCGTGCGCGCCGAGGTGTTTCAGCACGCGCAGGATTACGCATTGTCAGACTAATGCGGCGTGCTTCGGGATCGATACTCTTGACCCACACCTTGACCGTATCACCGATTTGAACTACGTCTGAGGGTGTCTCAATGCGACGGTCGCTCATTTCAGAAATATGAACCAGACCATCGCGACCAACGCCGATATCGACAAATACCCCGTAAAGTGCAATCGATGTCACTTTACCTTCCAGCTCCATACCGGGCTGAAGATCCTTCAGCCGTCGTGGCTTTTGGGGTTGATCATCACTGACCGGCGTGAAGCTAGCGCCGGTTGCTTCCGAATCGGTTGCAGTGCTCTCGCTTGTCACTGAAGGAGTGGTTGCTTCGGTAATAGCAGCCTGCTCTGTCGGTTGTTCCGGAGTAGCAGTGGTTACCTCAGCCGTATCAACCTCTGGTGCACTGGCTACCGCACGAGGTGCTGCGGACGACTCATCCGCGTTAACCTCTTCGTTACGAACCTGATCCGTCATTTCCCACCTTCCTCCTCATATACTGTTTGGTTTGTTATGCCTGGGTGTCAGACCGAATGCAACGTCTGACATGCACCGACGAATGTTATGATTTCATCTGCTGTCGCACGGCCCGTACTAGACCGTCGTCATGCAGATCCTCTAACCGATAGTACACCCCGCGCAGATGTTCGGCCAATCGACGAGACAGGCCGCGTTCAAAATGCGGATGCTCGGTATCGATAACAATTGCGTGTATCTGATGGGCAGCGATCATCTCGGCGATCCGATACGCCTCTTGTTGCGGGGGCAGATCGGAGATCGAGACGTTGGCCTGACCATCGGTTAAGAGCACCATCAGCGGTACAACTTCTGCATCTCGCCGACGTGCCCGTTCGAGTAGTTCAAACGCGGTCAGCATCCCCCGCGAGAGAGGGGTTTTACCTCCGGTAGGCATTGATTGCAAGCGACGCTGTGCCAGCTCAACACTATTTGTCAGGGGTAGCAGCACACGGGCGTAATCACGCTGGAAACTGACCAGGCCAACCTGATCGCGGCGTTGATACGCATCGCGGAGCAGGGAGAGCACAGCCGCTTTCGTTGCCTGCATCCGTTCTTCGGCTGCCATACTCCAACTAGCATCGACAACGAAGCAAACCGCGTTCCGCGTGCGCCGCACACGAACTTTCTGGCGAAGATCGCTGCGTTTAATAACAATTTTTGGTCGACGACGATGCGGCATTCCTGTTGAGTGCATCAGCTCGGTGCGACGTTTCCGCTGGTAGATAGCCGCTTCACGGAGGGTTGCATCCAGGGCCAGATCGGTAACTCTGGCTGCACGGCGGCTGGTAATGTAACGTCCCTGCTTCCGAGTTGTACGCGAGCGAGAACGCCGGCCTGGCGCACGGCGCTGGAGGCGGTCAGGTGTTGCTTCCAGACGGCGCGGCTTGAAGATTTCACCGGCACGGTACTCTTTTCCACCAGTCTGTTGTTCACTGACCGGCGCTGAGGCTTCTGGTAGACCGTTGCCACCGACCGGTATGGTCGCACTCCCGCCACCGTTCTCATTCCCACCCTCATCGTTGCTGTTACCTATATCGGTCAGATCAGGGTTTTTTTTTACCTCAGTTGAAACACTGACTTCTTCAGTACGCTTCCCATACCGATCAAGAATGCTCGCCAGCCGCTGCTCGTCGAGCTTCACCTCACCAAACGGTTGGCGGCGCATACGGTGCGGTAGCGCCAGCTCAGCAGCCAGGCGGATGTCTTCAGCCGTCAGTGTTTGGCGACCACTCCAGGCCGCATGGGTACGGGCCGTTTCGAGAATCGTCAGATCTGCGCGATGCCCATCAACCCCCATTTCGATGCACAAACTGGCAACCACAGCCATATCGGTGCGATCAATGCGCACCTGGGGCAATAGCACACGAGCCTTGGCAATGCGCTGCGCCAGCGCTTCTTCGGCAGCCTGCCATTGCTGGATGAACCCGACCGGATCAGCTTCATAGGCCATACGTCGCTCGATAACAGCAACTCGGTCGTTCACGTCGGTTAGCCCAACAACTTCGACGGCTAGGCCGAAGCGATCGAGGAGTTGCGGTCGCAACTCACCTTCTTCGGGATTCATCGTCCCGACCAGGATAAAGCGGGCCGGATGTGAGACACTCACTCCTTCACGCTCGACGGTATTGACCCCCATTGCAGCCGCATCGAGCAAGAGATCGACCAGGTGATCATCAAGCAGGTTCACTTCATCCACGTAGAGTACACCGCGATTAACCTGGGCAAGGAGACCGGGTTCAAAGCGGCGTTGTCCTTCGGTTATCGCGTGTTCGAGATCGAGCGAACCGACCACCCGATCTTCTGAAGCTGAAACCGGTAGTTCAACCAGCCGAATCGGACGTACTATCGTCGGCAATGGCCCCTGCGCCAGTCGGGCCTGGCAATCAGCGCACAGTGTTGCCGGGGCATCAGGATCGCAACTGTAGGGGCAATCGACGACGACCTTAATTGACGGCAAAAGCCGTGTTAAGGCGCGGACTGCGGTTGATTTTGCTGTCCCTTTCTCGCCACGTATCAGCACGCCGCCGATTCGCGAATTGATCGCGTTCAAAATAAGGGCGCGTTTCAAACGCTCTTGACCAACAATGGCTGAGAAAGGATAAACTGGTCGTTGCGGAAAACTTGTGATATTCACGACAACAAAAATCTTCTAGCTCAGTGTGAGCCAGAAGCCATAGCAGCAATGCCGCGTACTGTTATGATGTAGCATGTCATTCATCCGACGGGCGAACCTAACCTACGGCAATGCTCACAGCGAACACGTCTGCTTGCAACGAAGCACCATAGCAATTGTGTCACAAAGCTGCCGAAAAGTCAAATGAGAGGGGCGGGTGCTCCTCCCAACCCTCCGCAAGCGGGGGGATGCGCTGGCTGCTGATAGAACTCGGTACGGGGGAAGATCGAATTTAGCCTCCCAACCCTCCGCCAGCGGGGGGATGTGCTGGCTGAGGTGCAAGCCGTTGACCGTACCTGCGGGCCGGAGGCCCGCGCACCCAGGTGACGGTGCAAGCCGTTGACCGTGCCTGCGGGCCGGAGGCCCGCGCACCCAGGTGACGGTGCAAGCCGTTGACCGTACCTGCGGGCCGGAGGCCCGCGCACCCAGGTGACGGTTGGCTCACCGATGATGTCTGTCTGCGCATTGTAGGTAGGGGCGGGTGCTCCTCCCAACCCTCCGCAAGCGGGGGGGGATGCGCTGGCTGAGGTGCAAGCCGTTGACCGTACCTGCGGGCCGGAGGCCCGCGCACCCAGGTGATGCTGTGGGTTGGGAGACATTGTTAGCGATGTTCGTCGGCATCGCTCCATCGTTACACTGTTCAGTTATCGGATATACCTGAGACTGACAACGCTGAAACGTTCTGGCATCCAACACGTCGCGAGAGCATTGCTCAGCGGTATGCTATAATATAGCGATCCGATCCGGTAGCTCACCGGATTGGGCGGGATAAAGTAGCGTTTTTGGCCTGAATAGAGTGCCAGGTCGCCATCGAAATCATCATTCATGGAGTGTCGCCGTGGGCTTCAACCCCTTTAATACAATTTTTGGTGCCTTTAGCCGTGATCTGGGTATTGATCTTGGTACGGCCAACACCCTGGTTCATGTGCGTGGAAAAGGTATCGTTATCAGTGAACCATCGGTCGTTGCGATTGATACTCGCACAAAAAAGGTGCACGCGGTGGGGGCCGAAGCCAAGGCTATGGTGGGGAAGACACCGGCCAATATTGTTGCTGTGCGACCACTGAAAGATGGGGTTATCGCCGATTTTGATGTGGTCGAGCAGATGCTGGCCTACTTTATTAAAAAGGCTCATGCCTATGCTGCAATACCTCTCGTCGATCCTCGACCGCGGGTCGTGGTTGGTGTGCCGTCGGGTGTCACAGAGGTAGAAAAGCGCGCAGCACGTGAAGCCGCGTTGAATGCGAAAGCGCGTGAGGCCTATGTGGTCGAGGAGCCAATGGCGGCGGCTATCGGCGCCGGTCTGCCGGTGGAGGAGCCGATCGGTTCGATGATCGTTGACATCGGTGGTGGTACGACAGAGATTGCCGTCATTGCATTGGGTGGGATTGTGATAAATCATTCGATCAGGATCGCCGGAGACGAGATTGACGAAGCGATTATTCAGTTTGCGCGCCGGGAATACAATTTGTTGATCGGTGAGCGGATGGCCGAGAAAGCGAAGATTGCCGCCGGTTCGGCTTACCCCCTCGACGAAGAGATCAAAGTTGTTTTGCGGGGCCGTGATCTCCTCACCGGTTTGCCGAAGGCAATAGAGGTCAGCTCGGTTGAGCTACGCGAGGGTATTGCTGGGCCGGTGAATGCGATTGTTGCTGAAGTGCGGGCGGCGCTTGAAGAGACACCACCTGAGCTAGTTGCAGACATTATGGAACACGGCATTATGCTGGCCGGTGGTGGTTCGTTGCTGCACGGCCTCGACAAGCGAATTGCTGCCGAGACCCGTATGCCGGTACATATTGCCCAAGATCCGCTGTCGTGTGTAGCGCGTGGCGCCGGTAAAATGGTTGAACACTTTGATAACGGAGTTTACCAGGATATTTTGATGCGCGCTCAGGCCTCTCGTCGGGTGCGGAGATAGCTCATGCGCGATTTTCTTGATGAACGACCGTTAAAGTTACGTCGCGAGCCGGCCGGTGATCGAGGTTACTGGCGCGTGATTGCACTGGCACTGGTGTTATTGCTGGTGAGTGTGCTGATGTTAGTGCTAGATCGGCAAGGCATTATTACGCCAGTCCACCTCCGGCTTCGTGAGGTGTTGCAACCATTGGCTTCCTGGTTGACGGAACGACGGACCGACCTTGTGTCGTGGTGGTCAACTCCGCGTGATGTGGCAACAATGCAGGCCAGAATTGCCGAACTGGAAGCCGAAAACGCTCGTCTAGCTGCCGAAGTACTGCGACTCAAACAGGTTCAGGTTGAGAATAGTTTCTTACGCCAGCAACTTGCGATTACTCGTTCGTATCCGTGGACAATTCTCGGTGCTGAGGTGATGGTGCTCGCACCTGATGCGGCTCGTCGCGTATTGACCATTGCACGTGGGGCCGAGGATGGGGTGCGAGTGGGGATGGCAGTGATAAGCCAGCAGCCAGGTGGGCCACCAGCGTTGATTGGCGTTGTCGAGGCAGTGGGGCCGCGTACCGCTGATGTGCTGATGATTACCGATATTAGCAGTCAGCTCAGCGTACGATTGTTGCAAGCCGATTCGGCGCCGCTTGGGTTGATGCAGGGGCAGTGGCAGCGTGGTTCACGTTTGCGCGTCGAGCTGATTGATCGCAGTCTGGCGATGCGCGAGGGTGATCATGTCGTAACGGCTGGAATCAGTGGAGCGCTCGATTTGCCGCTCGATCTGGCAGCAATGCCGCAAGCGGTACCGATTGGTGTGATCGAAGCGGTACGACAAGAAGGACAACGCCAGATTGGCGAGATTCGACCGTTTGTTGATCCGGATCAGGTACGTTACGTGTGGGTAATAATCAGTCAAGACGGATAGAAGAACGACTGGCACGCGAGTTAGGGCTGGTTCTCATTCTGCTGCTCCTTGCTCTGATCCAGGTGACCCTGTTAACTGCTCCCACCGGCTTTTGTATTCCTCTCCTGCTGGTTCTGGCGATTGGGCGAGCACTGGTCGGAGCAGGAACAGCGGAACCGGTTCGGGGGTTTATGCGTGGTTTGTGGTGGGCCTTTTACAGTGGGATTGCGTTGGATTTATTGGGGTCAATGCCGTTTGGCAGTCATGCCATTGCTCATCTGGTGGCTGTGTTGGTTGTTGGCCTTGCTACCCGCCGGTTTGCAGTTGAACGCCCGCTGGTGTCGTTGTTGGCAGTCGCATGTGGTACCCTGATTTACGAGGCTGTCCTCTGGCTTACGGTACTACCGTCTGGTAGTGACTGGCAGGCGTATGTGCGGGTGGTGATGTTGCCTTCGCTCCTTCTAGCCCTGATACCAACGCTACCTACCGTCGCTCTGCTCTACCGCCTGGTGCGGACGGTGTAAGGTGATGATCCTTCTGCTCAGCGTTGCTATTGCAATACTGCCTGAGTTCAGAAAGGCTGAAGAACGGCCATGACTCGACTCATCGCATTGCGAGCAATTCTGTTGCTGGTGGTGATTGTGTTGGTGGCACGGCTGGCACAATTACAACTGATTACAACGGATGCGCAGCGGTTTGGTCCCAACATCGACGTCACGACAAGGCGTTATTTGACGAACCAGCCGCGTCGGGGTGAAATCCTCGATGCTCGTGGTCGCATCCTGGCCGAAAGTGTTCCGATCTATAACTTGGCCGTTGTGCCCGGGCAGCTTCCCTCAGCCACCACTGCACCCGAACAGCGTGCGTTGATCCTGGCTCGCCTGGCACAGATTGCCGATCTGCCGGCGACACTTATTATTGATCCGGCCAGTGCTGTTGAAACGATGCATGATTTACGGGCCGATGTGATGGCGTTGACCGGCACGCCTTTGCCTGCCACAACTGATAGCATAACGATCACGATTGCCCCGGCCGATAGTATTCGTGCGCTCACACTGAGCCAGACGTATCGAGAGGTGGTAACACTGGTCAATCCGATTGAACAGATTCTAGTGCAGGCAAATGTACGGAGTTACCAACCGGTCATTATCAAGGAAGATATTGCTCCAGAACTGGTGCTGGCGTTGCGTGAGAATGCCAATTATCTCCCTGGTGCGCGGGTGGTAGAGGGTTTTCGTCGCCGTTATCCGCTGAGTAGCGAGATACCTTCACTTTCCCACCTGTTGGGGTATGTCGGACGGATCAATGCCTGCGAGCTGACGGCGGTGAACCCGGCCAGTTCGTGGCTACGAGCGTTAACCGATGTCACGGCGAATGCGCCGGTGTGCGGCTTAATGGCTAAGGAGATTGAACCAACCAGCATCGGCTTGCCGCCGTATTTACCGAGTGATCTAATCGGTAAAGACGGTCTGGAGGCAGCTTACGAGAAGGTGCTGCGCGGTCAGATGGGGATCGACTCACTGTTGGTTGATGCACTGCAACGTCCGGTGAGTGGTGTAACCACGCTGCGGCCGGTTGCGAATGGTCACAATCTGATCCTGACCATTGACGCACAATTCCAGGCCGAGGTTGAGCGCATCCTACAGCGCTGGATTCGTGTCGGTGAAGAGCGACGATTAGCTGCGAAAGAAGCGCACAAGCGGGCCTATGAGCCGATTGTGGCAGGGGTTGCCGTGGCGCTTGACCCGCGTGATGGCCGTATCCTGGCGATGGTGAGCATCCCTGACTACGACAATAATATCTGGGTTGATCCAAAGCGGATCGCTGAATTACAGGCGCTGCTCGCGCCACCGAGTGCTGAAGCTCAACGCGAGCTACAGCGGCTGGCGCCTTTTACCAATCGTGCGATCTCTGGTCAGTATCCACCGGGTTCGACAATTAAACAATTCGTTGGCGCCGTGGCGTTACAACAGGGCGTGATTTCGGCTGATACAAAACTGCGTGACCCTGGCTTGTTACGTCTGATTGAACGCAGCGGTGCTGAATTCATTCTGCCCAACTCGGTACGTAACCGCGACAATGGTCTGATCGATGTTCGCGATGCCCTCCGACTGTCGTCGAACGTCTTCTTTGCCAGCGTCGCCGGCGGTAATGACCAGGCGGTCAACCTTGATCAACGTGCGCTCCGTATCGCTGGACTAGGGATCGATCAGCTTGTGGAAGGGTTGTCGTGGTTCAATTTTGGTCGTGCTACCGGGGTTGATCTGGTTGGGGAAGCCAACGGTCGGGTACCGACACGTGCCTGGAAGGCTCAGGTCCTACGTGAAGCATGGACTACTGGCGATACCTACAATACGGCCATCGGTCAAGGTTATCTGGAAGTAACACCGCTTCAACTGGCAGTTGCTGCTGGAGCAATTGCGACCGATGGTACCCTGTATCGTCCACACGTGGTTGATCGGATCGTTGATGAGAATGGTCAGGTTGTTCAGCAGATACCTGCCGAGCCAATTGGACGAATCCCGGTCGAACAACGTCATCTGGCAACAATCCGCGAAGGGTTGTTCGCCTCGATTACCAATGGCTTGGGTGTCGCAGCCCGTGAAGTCTGTTCGGGGTTACGCATCGCCGGAAAAACCGGTACCGCAGAGTTTGGTCCACTCCTGATGACCTCTGATGGTCGGCTAGTGCGACAGAGCCATGCCTGGTTTGTCGGTTTTGCTCCATACGAGCGCCCTGAGATTGTGGTTGCAGTGCTGGTAGAGGGAGTGGGTGACCTGAACGATGGTTCATCGACCATTGCCGTCCCAGCAGTGACGCAGATCATGCAAGCATATTTTGGAGTTACCCCACCGACCAATCCGCCATCTATTTGTCCGGTATTGCCGTAGATCGGCTGATCTTCCACATGCCGCTGACGTAAAGGGCGCTGGTGCAGAGTCCCGCGAACTTGTGATGAGATAGAGATGACGTGAAGCCCTGTGCGCTCAACCAGATGAACATGAAACGGTGTCAGGATCGTGAAGCGACCTGATTATCTAGTACCGAACTCCAGATCGGTCAGTACAACCAGTGCATCGAAATCATCAAGGAGATCAGGAGCATAGGTGACCACTACCGTGCGTGCAATAGATCGTTCAGTCTGATTCGCTTGACGTAGCAAACGGGTAATATCAGCGATGTCTTGGGCTCGACCTGCCTGTAATTTCATCAAGATCAGAAATTGTCGCGGTAATACCGGGAAGCCAGCGAGATCATACTCTGAATGTGACAGGGCTTCATTGAGCCAAGGTTCTTTCAATGCCAGTACATCGATGCTGTAACCCGTATCATCTGGCGCATGTGCGGTAAATCCGCCTATGAGCAACGGATGACCAATCCGGTAGCCGGCGGCAGTGAAGGCAAGTCGTGCAGCCTGTTCTTCGTGAGCCTGGATAACAATATCGATGTCTTGGGTCAAACGCTCTGGAGCATAGGCGCGCAGTGCCATTGCTCCAACCAGCGCCCAGTGGATACCTTCCAGTATTCGTCGCAAATCTGGCAATTGTTGCACGGTGGTTCTCCGGTTTAAGAATTCGTCCGATGAGCCGGTACCTCTGGCCGCACGACGCAGTGCAATACGAATGTATGGATTTTTTGGTTGTAGCGTCTGCACGACTTACCCCATTCTTTTGGAAATGGTACTCTTGCGATGAAGCAAGCAGGTGCTATTCGCATCTGGTGATCGAGAACTACCAACATCTTAGCACATACCTGCTACTGGGTGTGCGGGCCTCTGGCCCGCGTTGGGTGGTCATTTTAGAAAAGACACTGCAACGAGCGGGTTAGGAACCAGCCCCTACAAGACAGTGAACTGACCGTACAGGTGGTTGTCGGTGAGCAGCGATGGGTGGTTTGGTACTCGCCCCTACCCAGCTCGTGGTAAAGAGAGAGTAAAAGTACTGCCTTTGCCAGGGCCAGCGCTGGCAGCACGGATGTCGCCGCCCATTGCCCACGCCAGATGGCGAGAAATGGTCAGCCCAATACCACTACCACCGCTGGTACGAGCGCGTGAGGGGTCGGCTCGGTAGAAACGTTCAAAAATGAAGGGGAGATGTTCGGCGGCGATACCAATCCCGGTATCTTCTACAATGACCTGTACTTCGTCGTTGGTATGCACTGAACGAATAGTAATGCAACCGCCTTCAGGAGTATAGCGTACTGCATTCCCAAGGAGATTGAGCAGAATCTGCGCTACACGGTCGGGATCAGCGTGAACCAGCAGGGGTTGTTCGTGAGAAGCAAATTGCATCTGTAGACAGCTATCGAGCACCTGGGGTTGAATTTGACCAACTACATGCCGAATGACGTCATTAATATCGAAGGTCGTAAAATGGAGCGAGATCTGACCGGCTTCCACCCGCGAGAGAGTCTGAAGATCATCGACCAGGCGGCGCAGGCGACGCACTTCTTGCTTCATGTCGAGAAAGGTGTCAGCGGTGTTGGGCAGTACGCCATCGATCAAGCCCTCCAGGTAGCCTTCAATGCCGGCGAGTGGTGTGCGCAGTTCGTGGGCTACATTGCCGATCATGGTGATGCGGCGCTGCTCGATCTGTTCTAGCGCCTCGGCCATCTGGTTGAAGCTCTCGGCGACAGCACGTAACTCATCACTGGCTGGCACCTCAACGCGCTCGTCGTAACGTCCGGCGGCAATACGTTGACTGCTCCGGGCAATGCTGCGTAGTGAACGTAAGATAATCTGAACCAACAGGAGGCTGGTGCTCAGACCGGCAATTGTGGCTGCCAGAGCAGCTACGGTCAACGCCTGAATAACAGCGGTGCGCACAGGTTTGACCTGCTCAGTTGGGATGGTTTGTTCGATCAGGAGGTTGGCAGTGAGGCTGAGGGTCACAACGCCAACGATCACCACCAACATTTGAGCACCGATGATTTGCCAGCGAAGTTGTCGCCAAAAGCGCATATGTTCACCGTAGTGTTACTGTTTGTTCGCAGCACGTGGCTGAAACGTACTCCTGCTGAGGAAACACAGACCGCAAGCTCGTCTGGTCATGACCGGTCTAGCACTCGCTCCTACCGTGTGATGCGTAAGGGTGGAGCGGACAGTTATGCGCCGGAGCAGTTGGATTAGCGTGGTGGGTCGACGAATCGGTAGCCGACGCCACGCGCAGTACGGATGACGTTTTCGCCGGTGACTGCCTCGATCTTACGTCGCAGTTGACTAATGTACACGTCAACCACGCGATCGGTACCGTAGAAATCGGCGCCCCACACCTTATCGATCAAGTCCTCGCGGCTAAGCACGCGATTGTGGTTACGAGCTAGGGCCAGCAAGAGATCGAATTCGGTGGGAGTCAGGTCGAGGAGCTGACCGGCAGCACGTGCTTCACGTGCATCGGGATCGATTTCGAGGTGGGCAAAGCGCATAAGTGAACCTTTGGTCGTTTTGCCCCGTTGCCGACGTAAAATTGCTTCTACCCTGGCAACCAGTTCGCGCGGGCTGAACGGTTTGGTAAGGTAATCATCAGCGCCGACGCGCAAACCGGCCACTCGATCCATCTCGTCGCTGCGGGCCGTCAACATAAGGATATACACGTCTGAGCGTTCGCGCAGTCGGGCCGTGATCTCCATACCGTCCATACCGGGCAGCATCAGGTCAAGAACAATGAGATCGGGTTGATGATCGAGCGCCATCTGTAAGCCTTCTGGGCCGGTGGTCGCACACAAGACGCGATAACCAGCGTGTTCGAGATAGGCTTTCGCGACATTTCGAATGCTGGCTTCGTCATCGATTACCAAGATCGTCGGTTGATTTGTGAGTTCGTCTTGCATAAGGACGATAGCGTTTAATCTCTCTTGCCCCGCTGAAGCGGGGAAACTGCTTTAGCGCGAAGCACTTCTCCTTTTTCCCCACATCTGCGCGATCACTCAGATACGGGCGCCGCTGAGAACAACACCGAGTAGATTGGCTTTGACTTTTTCGAGTTTTTGGCGTGCCTCGCGCACCCGATCCCGCCGTGAGCGACCGGCTTGGATAACGAGTAATACGCCGTCGACACGAGTCGCCAGCACGAGCGCATCGGTAAAGGTGTGTACCGGTGGCGTGTCGAAGATCACAATATCGGCGGCCTGGCGCAGACGGTTGAGTAACCCTTCCATGCGGCGCGAACCAAGCAGGTCGGCAGGACGTGGAGGGAGGGGCCCGCTGGGTAAGAGGCTTAACCCTGGAACCTCGGTTGGTTGAAGCGCCAGTGGCGCCTCTTGATCGAGAATGGCACTGGTAAGACCTTGCTCGTTTGAGAGGCCGAAGATGGTATGAAGCATCGGTTGACGCAGATCGCAATCGACCAAGAGAACACGTTGTTCGGCCTGGGCCATCGTGACCGCAAGATTTGCTGCGGTCAGGCTCTTTTCGGGTGTTTGTTCGGCGGAAGTCAGTAAAAGGGTGTGAATAGGTTTATCAAGGCTTGAAAACAGGATATTGGTGCGCAGGGTACGATATGCTTCCGCAGCAGCAGAAGCCGGTTCGCGCAGGGTAATCAGTACCTGCTCAGGCGACGAGGTCACTATCATGTACTCCTACCTTTAACATCAACCGGCGGCGCGAGTAGCAACTGGCTACCGCTCAGTTAAGGGAATGGCGCCTAATGTCGGCAAACCAACAAAGCGTTCAACATCTTCAGACGTTTTCAGTGTATCGTCAAGATATTCGAGCACAAAAGCCAGCACCAGACCAACGATCAGGCCCAGAATTGCACCGGCCAGCATATTAATGCGCGTATTAGGACGAATTTCAACCAGACGGGCCGGCTGAATCCGGGTCACGTTGATCCGGGCAGTACCTTCAAGGGTGGCGTTAATCCGGTTCACTTCAGCGACAATTCGTTCCCCCACTGCATCGGCTAGGGCCTGCGACTGATCGAGCCGCGGTAAATCGACCTCGATCACGATCTTTTGCTCATCGGGGCGCGGTTGAATGTTGACGTCTTCCATCAACCGTTCGCCGCTTATATCCAACCCGATCTGTTGGCTGATCTGATCGAGAACGCTCGGTTGCATCACCAGCTCGCGATAGCTATTCATCGAGTTGCGTAGCACAATATTGAGGCCGTTGTCGGCCTGATTCGCCAGCACGAGGTAGACCGCCTGTGAGCGAAACGTTTGCGGCAGCAGTTTGCTAATCACGTATGCGCCAACCACGGCTGCAATGGCGGTGAGGATAATGACCCACCAGCGTTTGACCAAGATATTTACATAGTCGCGGATTTCCATAAACCCTCCTCGCCTGTTGGACGTAATCTGGCGGCAATGACTGCCAGTGCGAAGCCGACAATCAAACCAAGTGCCGCACGAAGTGCAGCGTCAAAGAGCAGAGCGCGGAATGACGTAGTTGGACGCGCTGCGCCAACTCCATCAAGCACAACTACATGCAACTGGCCGTCGGTTCTCCCCCAGAATGATAAACCATGGGTTTGCAACACCGTGATAGCAGCTTCGACCAGGGCCTGGGCCGCTGCGGGTGATGAAGCCTCGCCCGACAAATCAATGGCACGATGGAGGGGGTTCATCCGTAACCCCTGCTGAATCTCAGGCGGGGTAAGGGTGATCCCACGCTCGGCCAGAAGTGGTACAACCTGCGCCGCAAAGCTAGCACTGCTGATAACCTGTGGCATGTCGTCGATAATGAATTCGGTGATTTGCCAGCTTTCTATCGAGTCAGAGGTTACGGCGGATGAATAAGTGACCAACAGTCGCGCCGAGGCCTGGTAGCGCGGCGGTCTTTGCCCATCAATCCAGAGACTCAGACCACCGGCAATCAAGGCTGGCAAGAGAATGATAAGCCAGAAGCGACGGCTGATACGAATAAATGTTGTCAATCCCATGGCGCTTCCTATCGTCATACTCGCCAACATCTTACTACACTTTGCCTGGTTAGATGATAACAACAAGGAGACATAATACGTCACCGTTTATTGCTACGCTGGCAAGTATCGTCGATCAAGCAGACTCTGTTCAAACTCAAAGAGGCGACCTTCACGTTGGGCGCTTAACGCCTTATCGACGAAGGAGCGAAACGCTTCGAGGAAACGTTCACGGCTAAAGCCTTCGGCATGGCGGCGCAGCACTATCGGATCAATCTGATCGGTGCGGGAGAGAGCGACGGCAGCAGCCAATGCTGCGGCAGTGGGCTGGTAGAAGAAGCGTCCGGTCACACCATCGATCAGCGTTTCGAGCGCACCACCGGCGGCGTAGGCAATGACCGGTCGACCCGTGGCCAGCACTTCAAGAGGGGTGATACCGAAATCTTCTTCGCCGGGAAAGATGAAGGCACGGCAGCGAGCAAACAGATCGAGGCGCGTAGCTTCATCGACCCAGCCTAAAAATTCGATATTAGGTCCAGCCATACGTTCAAGGCGGGCGCGGTCGCGGCCATCACCAAAGATTTTTAAGGGGAGACGGAGATGGTTAAACGCCTCTATAGCCAATTCCAGTCGTTTGTACGGGATCAGACGACCGCCGGCCAGATAAAACTCTTCGGGTGGTTGTGGTTCGTAGGGTGGCAGATCGACCGGTGGCGGAATCACTACTGATGGTCGGCGGTAATAACGGGCTATCCGTCCGGCAACTTCGTGCGAGTTAGCGACAAAGAGATCGACTCGATTCGCACTGACTGTATCCCAGATCCGCAGGTAGTTGAGGATGAACGGTAAGAGCTTGGCTTGGATTCCGTTGATCTGCTCACGGGCTACGTAGTCGTCGGTGCGCCAGGCAAAACGCATCGGCGTGTGACAATAGCAGATGTGGAGTGCTCCGGGACGTGGAATGACACCCTTGGCAAAAGCGCTCGAACTACTGATAATCAGATCGTAGCCGCTTAGGTCGAATCGCTCGAAAGCGGTGGGATAGAGCGCGACATAACGCCGAAACTGAGAACGCCATGCCGGCAGGTGTTGCATAAATGAGGTGCGAATATCCCAGTTCTGGTATGTAGCCGGCATTGAACTGGGATCGAAGATCGATGTGTACACCGGCGCAGCCGGGAAAAGCTCATGCAGCGCTTCGAGCACCCGCTCAGCGCCGCCGTACTGGTTGAGATAATCGTGCACGAGAGCGACCCGCATGGTCAAATACCTATCCTACCCGGCCAATTGCCGTTGCCGGATAGGATAGCACAACTTGATACCGATAATGATCGATCAGGGGGTAGGTGGTAAGCTAAACTGGCGGCGGAGGGCGAGGCTAATCACCGTCATCAACCCCATTGCGCCGGTACAAGCCAGATAGGCAGTGGCCAGGTCGAAAGCATCGGCGATGCTGGCCATAACGGCAACTGCAATCAACGTTCCGATACTAATAGAAATGTTAATCACACTTTGCGCTACACCCCGGTCGCCGGCGGCTACCTCTTCAAGTACCAGCGCACGCAGAGTACCACCAACGACGATACCCAGGCCGCTACCCATAATCAATGTCGCCAGAATGAAAAGCCAGAACGGTGCTGCCGGTAGGCTGAGGAGAGCGGTACCGATTGTCAGTTGACTGTAGCCGCTCAGCATTGCCAGCCGACCACCGATTCGCGGGAGCAAACGACCGGCAATGATGGAGGTGATCGAGGCCAGAAAGACCAGGGGTAACAGGAAGAAGCCAGCCTGACTGATCGGCACACCGAAATTGACCGCTACTGAGGTAATGAAAATGATGCTTCCCATTGCAATCCCAGAACCGGCGGCTAGAATATAGACAATCTGCAATTGTTGGTTGGTAAAGAGCCGCGGCGGCAGGAGTGGGTTTGTGGCGCGTTGCTCACGCCACGCTAAGAGTGGTATCAGCAGCGCTATTAGCAGGAAGAGCCATGGCCAGATAGTCATGCCGAGTAAGCGGTCGAGCAGTTGATTGATGCCTAACGTTGTACTGACCAAGATCAACACCAGTAGCAGCAACCCTTGCCAGTCGAAGATCGCATCGCGAGCCGTTTGGGGAGTAGTTGAGCGCGGTAAAGCACGCCAGCCGAGGAAGATCACCACAGCAGCAACCGGCAAGTTCAGCAGGAAGATCCATTGCCAGTCGGCGATGGCTAGGATCAACGAGGCTAGAACAGGACCGACTAAAAACGCCATTCCTGAAGTGGCCCCGATCAGTCCTAATGCCTTTGCTCGTTCGGCTGAGGGGAGAACATCGCCGATAACTGCACTGGCAGTAGGAGTAATACCACCTGCGCAGATGCCCTGGAGTGCTCTTCCCACCAGGACCGTCATCAGGTCGTGAGAAAGAGCAATGATCAGTGAGCCGATGGCAAACCCAAATACATTCAACAGATAGATATGTCGGCGTCCGTAGCGGTCACTCAGACTGGCCATCAATGTTGTACTGCTGAGCGAGCAGAGGGTGAAGATGATATTCACCAGTACAACCTGGGTGTTATCAATCGCAAAGGCAGCTCGCAATGCCGGAATGATAGGACCGATGATTGCCGAGTCGAGTGCCGACATAAAGACACCGACAAACAGGACGGTCATAATTGCGCGACGGGTATCGGTTTCAGGCACAGCCACCGAAGCCATGAGACCTCCTTAGTACAGATGTGTCGATTATGCTGCTCTCCAGGATCAGATAATATGCAAGCGGGTCTGCCGACCGTGCAGCCACTCAATTTTTCCACCAGCCAAGACGGCATCTTCCTCTAGCGCAATACGGACTGGTTGATCATCCCATTCTGGTACCGCAGTAACGCTATTCAGTTCAATCGCATATACCGTGTCATTGTAAAGAGGATAGTCACCGGCGCCGGGGACGCCTTCCTGCATATCCCATAACCCGATTGTAGGACCGGCTGCATGACCGTGATAGCCGAGCGGATGTGAGTAAATCGACGGTTGTAATCCAGCTTGAAGTGCCCGTGCGCGGGCCAGGGCCAGCACCTGATTCCCGGTACGTCCGACCTGCATTTCAGCCAACAACAGGTCCTGCACCTGATTGGCTCTGGCTAATGCCGAGACCAGTCCATCCGGTGGGGACGTTTCGCCACGCGCTAATACGTAGGCGTGCTGCTGTTGATCGGTACACAGGCCAAGATGACAAAAACCGACATCGCAATGAAGCAAGTCACCGGGTAAGATACGGTTGCGTGTGGGAGGTTCGGTAAACGGCATCCCTCGCGCCTGAATGCTCACTGTCGGCTGGAACCAGGCCCGCAAGCCGGCTTCGTGCATTGTCTGACGCAGCCACCAGACAACATCGTCGGTTGTGGTAACGCCGGGCGTGATGACGGTGCGGGAAAAAGCGGTCGCGATCAGGCGATGTCCAAGCGCTACCAATTCAGGGTAGACTGCTAGTTCAGCCGGAATCCGTCGTTCAAGCCAGCCAATGACCAGCGACTCGGCGTGCACACAACGCTCGGCGTAGGTAGGGCCAAGCGCTATCAGCAAGCGTTCGTATTCGGCATGCGATAGACCGTCGGCGAACGCAAACGTTGGCGAGACGTTGATCCCAATGCGCTGTGGATTGTACTCACCGACAATGCGTGTCAGACAGGCATCTTGCGCTTCATGATCGGGATTCCAGACCTGGGTGTAGAGATCGCCGTAGCCATACCGGTCAAGGGTCAGTCGGTCAACGGTACCGTCAGCCCTGCGGGCAAAGATCAGGATAGTACGTCGCCGGGCATTCATTGCCGGTGCGGGGAGCAGAGTCATGATGACCGGGTCTTCATTGTATTCGCGGGCGACCACGATCCAGAAGTCTATTCCGCTCCGCGCCATGATTTCAGGTAATAGCGTAGTGAGACGTTCGGCAAGCCATTCGTTTTGTAGTTCGGCCTGAGCGCGCAGTGAGGATACAACTGGGCTGATTGTCATATGAATCAAAATCTGGATATGTCAGAAAATAACCTGTGAGTATTATAACGCATGTGATGACAAAGCGGTATTGATTGCTTGCGAGAGGGTATTCATGGTAAATGGTTTGGCCAGAAAAGAGACCTTGCCGGTGGCACGTAAATGTGCCGGCACTTCTTGCTGTGAAAATCCACTGGTGAGGATAATGCGTAGGGTTGAGCACTGTTTAAGTAAGGTATCAGCCAATTCATCACCGGTCATTCCGGGCATCGTGAGATCGATCAGGGCCAACGTTATGCGCTCGCCATGCTCACGCATGATGGCGAGGGCTTCATCGCTGCTGCCGGCATCATATACGGTAAAGCCGAGACGGTGAAGCATCCGCTGCGCAACATGACGCACGGCTGGTTCATCATCTACCACTAATACTGTGCTATTGACGCCAACGTTTGTATTTGTTGTCTGAACTGGCGCCGACTGCGATGGAGGCGACATCTCTTCTTGGGTAGGCGATGAGGTTGCAAGCGGCCAGTAGACGGTGAATGTCGTGCCCTGACCGGGAGCAGTGACAAGCTCGAGGGCGCCGCGATGAGCGCGCACAATACCGTTCACGGTTGCCAGACCAAGCCCTCGTCCGGTGAATTTCGTGCTAAAAAAGGGGTCAAAAATCCGTGCTTTTGTCGTTTCATCCATACCTTGGCCGGTATCCTGTACAGTCAGGGCTGCATACTGACCGGGTGGCTGATCGGCACCGATCTGCATGCTGCTTAACTCATGAGCACACAGTTCGCGCAGGCCGGTAGTTATCGTCACTACCCCTGAACCATTAATCGCTTCAGCGGCGTTGATGACAAGGTTCATCAGAACCTGACGTACCTGAGCAATATTTGCCTCGATTGGCAATGGCGTGGTGGCCGGAACGAAAACGAGTTCGATGCGATGTGGAATCATACTCCGTAGGAGGTGTTCCATCTCTTCGACCGTTTGTTTCAGGTCGATACGCTGCATCTCAGGCTGGTGGCGACCGGTGTACGTCAGGAGATGATTGGTCAGTTCGGTTGCCCGAAGCGCAGCCTGTTCAATCTGCACCAGCAGGGTGTGCATTGGATGATCGGCAGGAGTTTCACTGAGGGCCAGCGAGACGTTGCCCAGAACACCTACCAACAAGTTATTAAAGTCGTGGGCAATGCCGCCAGCCATTGCTCCCAGACTCTCAAGACGTTGAGCTTCCCGCAACTGTTGTTCAATCCGTTGTCGTTCTAATTCGAGCTGACGTCGTTCGGTAACATCAAGCGCAACACCGGCCACCCCGTAGATATTGCCGACGTGGTCGAAGAGAGGGAACTTAATCGTGGTAAATGCCGTCAGTCCATCTGCTGTCCAGCGATCATCGTCGCGCTGAATCGAACGCCGACTTTCAATGACTTCCCGATCAAAAGCCCGGTAATACTCGGCAAGTGCTGGCGGGAACAGGTCTTCGTCAACCTTCCCGATCATATCTTGTGGACGGTAGCCAGCAAAACGGGCCAGTCGTTCATTCACGATCAAATAGCGCCCGGCCACATCTTTCACAAAGATCAGGGCCGGTATCTGGTCGATGATGTCTTGTAACAATCGACGTCCCGCTTCGGCTTCTGCCTCGGCAGCTCGTTGTGCTGAAAGATCTTCAATCAGGCGCGCCAGAAACGTAATCTGACCATTCGCGTCACGTATTGCGATGCAGGTCATACGTCCATAAACAATATGACCATCTTTATGCAGGTAACGCTTCTCAATGGTATAGCTGTCACGGGCGCCGTTCAGCAGCTCTTCCCACAGCGCCTGGTCAGCTTCACGATCATCTGGATGCGTGCGGTGTAGTATCCGCTTGCCAATCAGCTCCTCGCGTTCAAAACCGAGAATAGCGCTTATTGCCCGATTACAATCGAGAATCCGACCGCTCTCATCGATAGTGACGATGCCAAAACGGATCTGGTCAAACAGAGCAGCAAAGCGTTGCTCGCGTTCGCGTAATGTAGCTGCCAGACGTTGCTCTTCTTCGTGCATGCGCACCCAATTGGTAACGTCGCGATTGAGTTCGCCGATCAACACCAGGCGTTGCAGTGCATCGTAAATTGGGAAATAGGTCGTCTCTGACCAGAACTGTTGATCGATGACTCGCCCTGCAATGTTGGCTTCAGCAGTGTTGTAGAGCGTCGGTGGCATGGTCGTCACCCGACCACGACGTGCTGACTCAAAAGCGGCCACAAAGCCCTGTGTTTGGGCTACCGGATCGTTAAAGATGTTGTACCGTCCTACAACTTCATCAATCGGGGTTGCGACCAGTTGTGCATTCGCCTGATTCATTGCCACCGCCAACCCATCAGGCGCAAAGAGTACCATTGGTAACGGTAATTGATGAAAAAGGGCATCGAACGGGATAGGATGTGTGGCCAAACTTACGGCGACTTGTGCCCGCAAGATGGAGAGTTGTTGACGTAGGATGGCATTTTCGCGTTCGAGTGATCGCAATCGCTCGTGTATATCCATTGAGAGCCTCCTTGAGCATTGCGCTGATCGTTTACACCGTAAGTTGACCCTCGGCAGGAACAACGACCGTATGTCAGCCTGATGTTGAGCTGGCCCCCTCACCTTTTCCCAGCCCCCGACCTCTCTAAGGCAAGGACGAGGGCATGGAGCTTGTCTGGCCCTGCACCGCGCACTTCTTCCTGATGAAGAGAACCGCAAGGCAGCGGAAGAGCCGGTAGTCTCTGGAACGTGTTTTTCGGACACACTGCTAACGACCGCTGAACTGCGGCGGACGCTTTTCAATAAAGGCCTGCATCCCCTCTTTCTGGTCGGCACTGGCGAAGAGCAGGTAGAAGTTGCGTAACTCGATAGCCAATCCTTCACGGACCGTCGTCTCGGCAGCGGCGCGCACCGCTTCTTTCGCCAGTTGAACAGCCAATGGTGGTTTGGCAGCGATCGTCTGGGCAATGCGGCGGGCCTCATCAAGCAGGCTTTCCGGTGGACAGACCCGATTCACCAGGCCATGCGCCATCGCTTCTTGAGCGCTGATGGTAGCCCCGGTCAATACCAGCTCCATCGCCCGGTATGGGCCAAGAGCACGGGTCAGGCGTTGGGTGCCGCCGGCACCGGGGATGATGCCTAGATTGATTTCCGGCTGACCAAATTGAGCCGTTTCACTGGCCAGGATGATGTCGCACATCATTGCCAGTTCGCATCCACCACCGAGGGCATAGCCGTTCACTGCTGCAATGACCGGTTTGCGGACTGCGGCAATGCGCGCCCAGCGGGCAATCATACCGCTGGTCAGCATATCAATGGGGGTGGCATTAGCCATCGCTTTAATATCGGCTCCGGCAGCAAAGGCACGTCCGGCGCCGGTGATAATGATGACGCGAATGTTCTCATCAGCATCACAGGCTTCTAAATGGCGAATGAGATCGTCGATCAGAGCCGGACTAAGGGCATTGAGCGCTTGCGGACGGTTGAGCGTGAGTATGGCAATCGGGCCTTCAATTGAGTTGATAACGAGGGGTTCTTCGTTCACACCAGTTCTCCTTTGCTTGACATAGTTTTTAGCCGTTGACAATCTGAACGACCTACGGATAGTGTTGGTGGGTCATCTACCGATACGAATGCCGCAACGGTGGCACGTTTGTGAAGCAATAGCTCCGGCAACGATTGTACCATGCCTGTTGCAGGAAGTAACCGCTTTATGGTACATTGAAGCCATGAAGAGCTGGGTTTCTCGCGCCGCCAGAAGGAGACGCGCCTTGACCCCAATTGAAGACCCTAGCTTGCCTGGTCGTATTACACCGGCAATTGAAGATTACCTAAAAGCGATCTATCTGCTACAACAGCAAGTAGGAGCTGTCACTACCACGATGCTTGGTGAGCAGCGCGGTTCGCGTCCGGCATCGGTGACCGGTATGATTAAAAAGCTGGCCGAGATGAATCTGGTGCAGCATACACCGTATCAGGGTGTGGTCTTGACGCCTGCCGGTGAGCGGATTGCGCTGGAGGTTATTCGTCATCACCGTTTGCTCGAACTCTATCTGGTGGAAGCGCTTGGCTACAGTTGGGATGAGGTGCATGAAGAGGCTGAACGGCTCGAACATCATATCAGCGAGAAGCTTGAGGCACGTATTGCCGAGCGATTAGGCTTTCCCGATTTTGACCCGCACGGTGATCCAATTCCAGGAACAGATGGAGTGTTGCCAACCACCCGTGCCATCAGGCTAGCCGATTTACCTCTTCATCAGGCAGCGCGCATTGTCCGGGTGCGCGATCAGGCTGCCGAACGGTTACGGTACCTAGCCGACTTGGGCCTGATTCCGGGTGCGCGGGTCGTGGTGACGGCCAGTGCGCCTTTTGATGGGCCGCTAACAGTGCAGGTTGGTGATACCGATCCAATTCCGCTTGATCGCCGGTTGGCGCGCACCATCGAGGTAGAGGCGGAAGAGGATGGTGAGGAGTGAGGTTTCCTCGTTGGCTTAGTTACTATCTGATGTGACATTTGATACCAAGTAAGATGCATCGTACATCGTGGAGCTATGATCCCCTCTATTCACCGCCTTCCATGCTGAGCTATAATTTGTCCGAATGGTGCATGGTTCCAAGCGCCGCTCTGTGCGCCTTCGGGAAGGCTCTCTGCCAGTACTACGGACTGCTGAAGCAGGTCTTCGGCAGTTCAAACAGTCCAAACAACGAGAAGATAGAAAAGAGGAACGAGTAGGAGGGAC